>Ga0316228_1000313_pt1 | contig 67820 bp, 68 predicted proteins | sample TBH18021metaG_FD_206005 | JGI IMG/M metagenome (GOLD analysis project Ga0316228, IMG submission 206005) | Freshwater microbial communities from Trout Bog Lake, Wisconsin, USA - TBH18021 | ecosystem: Environmental > Aquatic > Freshwater > Lake > Hypolimnion/Profundal zone | place: USA: Wisconsin... | reverse complement strand
CCCGTCGCCCCCCGCCCCCCCGGCCCCGCCCGCCCGGGGCGGGGGGGGGGGCGCCCCCCCCCGGCCGCCAGCCAGCCCGCACCTGCGGCCGACGCCCCGCCCCTCCCCTCCCCGCCCGCCTCAAGGCCGCCATCCGGCGGGCTGCGGCTCCGTGCGCCGCGCAACGGACACGGCCGGTCCCGCGGGAGCCGCCGGGGCGCCCGGGCCTGCCACCATCAAGAATTGGCACATTCTCTCAAGTTCAAACTTTCGGTTGTATCGATCTCGCTACGTACGTAGTCTTCAATCGCTTTAACCAAGACTTTCTATCCTGTGCAGAGATGGTAGAAAATCCCTTACCGTCCGCTGGACATCAATGTTTCAAATCAGCATTCTCCCCTTACCGAACGGGGGAACACCGGTTCGGATCAGGAGGCAGAACCATGACGAAGCTCGACGCGAAGACCCTCAAGGCCGTCACCGGCGGCAATGCCGCCCCGTGCCCCCCGGCCAAGGATCCCTGCGCCCCCAAGGGCAACGGGGACAAGTCCAAGAAGTGCTGATCTGACGGGCGCGCGCCGCGCTCGCGGCGCGCGCCCTCCGACACATCGACGCACAGACACAATTCAGAGATCGGGAATCCACGCCATGACGAAGCTCGACGCCAAGACCCTCAAGGCCGTCACCGGCGGCAACGCCGCCCCGTGCCCCCCGGCCAAGGACCCCTGCGCCCCCAAGGGCAACGGCGACAAGTCCAAGAAGTGCTGAGGACGTGATGCGGGGCGCGCGGCCCGCAGCCGCGCGCCCCGATGGGCGACGAGGAGGCGCGCCCCGGCGCGAACCCTCGTGCGAGGGGAGGCTGAGGCCGCGACATGACGGAGAATGAACCCCGCATCGGCTTTCTGGCCCGCCGCATCGCCGGCCTGCCGCTGCGGACCCGGCGCCGCATCCTGCGCGCGCAGTTCACGCTCGCGGGCGCCCTGCGCGGCTTCGAGAAGACCGGCCATGCCGGCCTGTTCCAGCGCGTCCTGCGCCAGTCGAGCCGGGAGGCCCGGCGCCTGGAGCGCGAGGTGAACCTGCACAACCTGCAGACCGAGGCCGAGTGGGCGGCGCTCCTCGTGCGCAGTGTGCCCGCGCTCAAGCGGGACGCGCGCCACATCGCGGTCACGGACCCGGCCGCCCTGGAGCGGGCCGCCGCGACCGGACGGCCGGTGATCCTGACGCCGCTGCACATGGGCGCCTACGTCCTCGCGCTCGCCTGCCTGATGGTGCGCTTCTTCCCCGGCCGGCCGCTCCTCGTGCTGCGCCAGCGCGACGACATGCCCCTGGAGACCGCCGTGATGGAGCGGATCCGCGAGGTCGGCGTCACGATGCGCTTCCATCAGGTCACCGACCGGATGGGCTTCCTGGAGGCCGTGCGCTTCGCCCGCAATGGCGCGGTGATCGTGAACTTCTGCGACCTCGATCCCGCCTACGGCGCCGCCGCCCCGATGCCGGTGCTGGGCCTGGAGACGCGGTTCGCCTTCGGCACGGACACGCTGGCCCGCCTCACCAACGGCCTCGTCGTGCCGCTGGCCTGCACGATGGAGCCGGAGGGCGACCTCGTCCGGGTCGGCCCCACCTTCGAGGTCCACACGAGCGCGCCCGAGGAGCGGGCCCGCGTCGCCGGGCTGGTGCGCGCCCATATCGAGGCGAGCCTCAGGGCCCGGCCCGAGCAGTGGCACCTCTGGTCCGCGCTGCGAGACTATTTACCGGTCACCGATACAGTCACGGACGCCGTCTCCCGGACCGTGGAGGCGGATGAACAGATCCGGACCGCCGCGTGATCCCGAACCATGAGCGAGACTGATACGCCGGACGCCGGTCCCGACCGGTCCTCTGCCGTCGCAGCCTTCCAGAGGCGCCGGCCCGGCGCGACGATCCACCTGCAGCAGGACCGCGGCGCCGCGTGGATGGCGTGGTTCTTCGGCGCGATCGTGGTCGCCCTGGTGGCGGCCCTGTTCCTCGGGCGCTTCGCGCGCAGCGAATCGGTGCGCGGCTACGTCTCGGCCGCCTCCGGCCTGACCCGGCTCGACGCGCGGGCGGCGGGCATCGTCCAGACCATCGACGTGAGACAGGGCGACCGCGTCACCCGCGGCCAGCGCCTGATGCAGATCCAGGTGCGCGACCAGACCACGGGCGGCGTCTCGACCGTGACGGCCAACCTGCGCAGCCTGCGCGAGCGCAAGGCCAACCTCCAGCGCGACCGCGAGCGCCTGATCACCTTCCTCGACGCCACGAAGGGCGACCGCAGCGAGACCGAGCGCAACGTCGCCAACGTCACCCGCGCCTTCGACGAGCAGGAGCGGGCCCTGAAGGAGGGCCTGCGCCAGCAGGAGGAGATGGTGGCCCGCGTCCAGACCTACATGAACCAGGGCTACGCGACGCGCGAATCGCTCAACGGCCAGCGCCGCATCGCCCTCGACTACGCGCGCCAGATCGCGGAACTGCGCGCCCGCCGGGCCGAGCTGAAGCAATCGACCGCCGAGCGCCTGACGGGGCAGCGCACCACCGCCACCGAGAAGGCCGCCCAGCTCGCCGCCACCGAGAACGAGTTGAGCGCGATCGAGGCGCAGCTCACCGGCTACAGCGCGCTGGAGCGCCTCGACATCGTCTCGCCCGTGGACGGAGAGGTGGCGGGCCTGTTCGTGGAGCCCGGCGCCTCGGTCTCCGCCGACCAGATCCTCGCGATCGTGGGCGATTCCGGCGCCGAGCCGGTGATCGTGCTGGAGGTGCCGGCCCGCGCCATCGGCCTCGCCAAGGTCGGCCAGGACGTGGTGATCAAGTACGACGCCTTCCCGTTCAAGACCTTCGGCATCGCGCACGGCACGATCACGCAGATCGCCGGCACGCCGCTCCGCGCGCCCGCCGTCGCGATGGCGGATGCGGGCGAGGCGGTGTTCGACCCGACCTCGCTCACCCGCCAATCGACCTACCGGATCGACGTGCGGCCCGACTCGCGCACGATCCGCGCCTACGGCGTGGACGAGCCGATCCGCGTCGGCTCGACGCTGTCGGCCGACATCGTGGTCGAGAAGCGGCGGCTGATCGACTGGATGCTGGACCCGATCCGCGCCATGCGCGGCCGCGGCTGACCCCTCACGACCTGTCAGGAACCGGAACGAGGCTCGGATGAGCGAGTGGCTGAAGGGCTTGGGCCCCGGACGGCGGCGCGTGCGCTCGCTGGTCCAGAGCGAGGCCAACGAGTGCGGGCTGACCTGCCTCGCCATGGTGGCGAACTACCACCGGCACGACATCGACCTCGCCTACCTGCGCGCGCTCTTTCCCCTCTCCCGCACCGGCATGTCGCTTGCCGACATCGTGGAGCTCGCCGACACGCTGGGCCTGGATGCCGGCGGCTACGCGCTCACGAACATCGACGAGCTGAAGGGCGTCCAGCTGCCCGCGATCCTGCACTGGAAGGGCAACCACTTCGTGGTGCTCGAATCGGTCCGGGGCGGGCGCTACCGGGTGCACGACCCGGAATTCGGCCCGCGCCTCTACGAGCGCGCCGACATGGAGCAGCTGTTCTCGGGCGTGGTGCTGGAATTCGCGCCCCGGATGGACCTCGAACGGGTCCGGGCCGAGAAGAAGCTGACCTTCCGCGCGGTGTTCCGCGCGACGAGCGGGCTCGGCAGCACGGTCTGGCAGATCAGCCTCGTCACGGTGGCGATCGCGCTCCTCGGCCTCGCCATGCCGGTCCTCTTGCAGATCGCCCTCGACGTGGTGATCCCGCAGGTCGATCTCGACCTGCTCCACGTGCTGGCGATCGGCCTCGTCCTGCTGATGGGCTTCGAGGCGATCGGGCGCTGGCTACGGGACTACGTGACGCTCAGGGCCTCGACGCTGCTCCAGCTCCAGTTCACCCGCAACGTCGTCGGCCACGCCTTCCGGCTGCCGCTGAACTACTTCGAGCTGCGCCACCCCGGCGACTTCGTAGCCCGGGTCGACTCGATCGAGCACGTCAAGGCGTTCCTCGTCGGCGGCCTCGTCACGGCGTTTGCCGACAGCGCCACCTCGATCCTGATCATCGGGCTGATGCTCTACTACGCGCCCGCCATGGCGGTGGTGACCATGCTCACCCTGGTCGCGGTGATCGGGATGCGCTTCCTCACCTTCCCGAAGCTCAACCAGGCGACCTTCGGCTCGCTGGAGGCGCGCTCGGAGGAGCGGGCCCGCCTCCTCGACGGCCTGCGCCGGGTCGACAGCCTGAAGGCGCATAACGGCACCGAACGCTTCGCGATGCGCTGGTTCGAGAGCTTCTCGCGCTTCGCCAACCTCGACTTCCGGGCGCGCAAGGCCGAGATCGACGCCGAACTGTTCATGCACGTCGTCATCGTGCTGAGCACGGTCGCGACCCTCTACATGGGCATCGTCGGCGTGATCGCGAATACGCTGACGATCGGCACGCTCTACGCCTTCTTCGCCCTGCGCTCCGAGTTCTTCGCGCGCGTCAACCTGCTCACCAGCAACCTGATGCACCTCTCGGCGATGCGGGTGCACTTCCAGCGCCTCGACGACGTGCTCGGCCAGGAGACGGAGGCGGGCCTGCAGGACGCGACCTTCCACCGGACGCTCAACCGCGAGGTCCGCCTTGAGGACGTGACGGTGCAGTTCGGCCGGGCCGACGAACCGATCCTGCGCGCGGTGAACCTGAGCATCGATCTCGCCGCGCACGAGACCGTGGCGATCGTCGGCGTGTCGGGCTCGGGCAAGTCCTCGCTGATGAAGATCCTGGCGAGCCTGCACGAGCCGGCGGAAGGCCGCGTCATGGTGGACGGCAGCCCGCTCGCCCAGTTCGGCAAGCGCGAGTACCGCAGCAACCTCGGCGTGGTCTTCGCCGACGACGGCCTGTTCGCCGGCACGGTCGCCGACAACCTCGCGCTGTTCGACCCGGCCGTCTCGCGGGCCGAGATGGAGGCGGCGCTCGTCTGCGTCGGTCTGCGCGACGAGATCGAGCGCCTGCCCCAGGGCTACGCCACCCAGGTCTCGGAAGAGGGCGGCCTGCTCTCGACCGGCCAGCGCCGCCGGCTGCTCCTCGCCCGCGCGCTCTGCCGCCGCCCGCGCCTGCTGCTCCTCGACGAGGTCACGGCCAACCTCGACCCGACCACCGAGGCGGCGCTCGTCGAGAGCCTGAAGCGGGTCCGGGCCGCCAAGGTCTTCATCACCCACAGCGAGCGCATGCTCGATCAGGTCGATCGCGTCCTGCGCATCGAGGGCGGCCGCCTCGTCGAGGACGACAGGGCGCCGGGCGCGGGGCGCAGGATCCCGGCGCGGGCGTGAGACGGCCCCCGGTCGATCGGGTCGGCTGGTCGGGGTGAACGCGCGCCGCGCCCCCTCTCCCCTACGGGAGAGGGGACCCGCGCTTCCTCCCGAGACGACGCGTCGAACCGAACGCTTCGACCGGACACGGTATCACCGGGTCAGCACCACCCATCCGGTGCGCCCGTGGGAGGCGAGGCCGAAGCGGGCCGGGGCCGGCTCGCCGATCGAGCCGCGCAGGGCGGGCACACCCGGTTCCGGGCGCCCGCCCCCGGCGCGGGCGGCGCGCCTCACCGGGCCGGCCTCGCCGCCGCGACGCAGCGCGGCGGTCGTCAGCGGGTCGCGCACGGCGGCGAGCGTCTCGAAGCGGCGGTCCGCCGGCACGCTCTGGCCGACGTCGAGGAGGTTCGCGGCGGCCGAGAGCTGCAGGCTCAGCGCGTCGCGCTCGGTCGTCACGATCGCGGTCGCGACCTCCGCGTCGGCGAGTTCCGCCCGCAGGTTCAGCTCGTCCAGAACGGTGCGGAAACCCGCGCCGCGCTCCACCTCGAAGCCCCGGATCGTCGCCCGCAGGAAGGTGACACGCTCGGTCAGGCGCCGGACCTGGTCGGTCACCGCCACCCGCCGGGCGAAGGCGGTGCGGGCCGCGGTCAGCGTCGCCAGCTCCTGGTCCTGCACCTCGTAGCCGCGCTGGCGCGCGAGCGCCGAGGCCTCGGCGATCCTCGGGAAGGCGCCGGGCTGGTAGAGGGGCACGCGCGCGATCACCCGGGCGGTGGTGTCGGTGATGCGGTCGAGGGTGGGGCTGTAGCCGAAGGTCGAGCCGTGGGTGACCTGGAGGTTCACCTGCGGCAGCACCGCGCCCACCGTCGCGCTCGCCTGGAAGGCGGCCGACTTCGCGTCGAGGCGGGCAGCGGCGAGCCCCGGATTGGCCGCGCGCACCAGTTCGGCATAGGCCAGCTCGTCGCGCGGCAGCCGGTCGGGGAAGCGCGGCGGCACCATCCGCTCGGGCTCGATCTGCGTGACGCGCTTGAAGCCGAGGCGGGCGGCGGCCAGTTCCGCCTGGGCCCGATCGCGGGCGGCCTCGGCCGCCTGCACGCGGGACTCGGTCAGCGCCACGTCGGTGCGGGTCGCGTCGTTGACCTCGAACTGCCGCGCGGTCGCGTCGCGGATGCGCAGGATCGCGCCGATCTGCGCCTCGCGGGCGGCGAGGATCCGGACGTCGCGCAGCACCGTGATGTAGGCGACCGCCGTGTCGAGCAGCACCTGCTGGCGCTGACCGAGGGTGATGAAGCGGCCGGCATCGGTCAGCGCCTCGGCCGAGCGCAGGGTGTGCAGGCGCCCGAAGCCGTCGAACAGGGGCAGGTCGGCGGTGATGCCGTACTGGCGGGGGGCCGCGCGGGGCGTCGAATCGATGCCGATCTGGGTCGGCTCGATGCGCGGGCCGTAGGTGAAGCGGCTGGAGAGCGGCTTGTCGCCGAGGAGCGACACCGTCGGCATGAAGGCGTCGAGCGCGCCGCGCTCGCGCGCCTCCGCGCCCTCCTGCCGCGCCCGGTCGGCGCGCAGGACGAAGCTGTTCTCCAGCGCCGCAGCGGCGGCCTGATCGAGGGTCTGGGCCTGCGCGGGCGCGCCGTGGAGGGCCGCGGCGAGGACGACGAGCAGCGCGCGCTCACCGGTCCGTGCTGTGATGGTGCGACCCGACATCCCTCGTCCCATGGCGCGAAGCCTGAAGACCGCTCAGGACCCGGCGGGCGCCGGTCCGCGAACGTGACCGCCATTCATCCGGGATTAGGCTTAATGAATCGCTCTCGCCGCCCGGATCCGGACAGTCGATCCGGGCAGATCCGGAACCTGGGCGGGATTTTTCTCTACATTCGCGCCAAGGTTGCATATGGATGCTGCAGATCCGGGCGCGCGTCAGGTATTGGGGGGCCGGACGAGCCTCTCCCGCCCGCGCCGGGCGGGTCCTGGCCGTCCGGCCGGGCCGCTCAGAGCACGGGCATCGCGCCCGCGACCGTGACGAGGGCGCCCGAGGTGTAGCTGCTCTCGTCCGCCGCGAGCATCACGTAGGCCGAGGCGAGTTCGGCCGGCTGCCCGGGGCGACCGAACGGGACCTGGCTGCCGAAATTCTTCACGGAATCCTCCTCCATCCCCGAGGGGATGAACGGCGTCCAGATCGGGCCCGGCAGCACGCCGTTCACCCGGACGCCCTTCGGGGCCAGGAGCTGCGCGAGGCTGAGCACGAGGTTGCTCAGCGCGCCCTTGGTGGCGCTGTAGGCGAGCAGCGATGGCATCGGGTGCTTCGAGTTGACCGACGAGGTGAAGATCACCGAGGCGCCGGGCTTCAGATGGCCGGCTGCCGCCTTGGTCACGTAGAAGGCCCCGAAGACGTTCGTGCGGAAATGGTCCTCGAACACCGCGTCCTCGATCCCGTCGAGGTCCTGGTTCGGCTGCTGGAAGGCGCCGTTGTTCACCACCACGTCGAGGCGGCCGAACGTCTCGGCGGTGCGGGACACGATCTCGCGGGCGTAGGCCGCGTCCTTGAGGTCGCCCGGCAGCAGCAGGGCGCGCCGTCCGGCCCGCTCGATCCAGGCGCCGACCGCCTCGGCGTCCGCCTGCTCCTCGGGCAGGTAGGACAGGGCGACGTCGGCCCCCTCGCGCGCGTACGCGATGGCGACCGCCCGGCCAATGCCCGAATCGCCGCCGGTGATCAGCGCCGCCTTGCCGGCGAGCTTGCCCGAGCCCCGGTAGCTCTCCTCGCCGTGGTCCGGCTCCGGCGCCATCCGGCCGGTCTTGCCGGGGAAGCTCTGCGGCTGGCCCTCGAAGGGCGGGCGCGGGTACTTGGTCAGCGGGTTGCTGTCGGTCATCGGTCGCTCCGGGTGATTTGGAGGGCCAACCGGGCGCGCCGCCGGGCGTTCCGCGGCGGGGTGGGCGTCGCGATGCCGCGAACGTGACCGGCACCGGCCCGGTCTGGTCGACCTCGGCCGCGCCGAGACCCGGCCGGCACCGCCCGCCGGGGAGCCCCTAGAGCCGCTCCCGATCGCGTTGCGCTCGGGAACGGCTCCGACCTCTCGTCCCGACGCGCTCTCATGCGCCGGACCGGCATCCACTTCGGCGCTGAGAGCGCTCTATTCGCCGTGCGGCCAGGAGAAGCGGATGTTGTCCTCGCGGAGACCCGACAGCACCACCTCGACGCCGCCGGACCTGACCATCCATTCGAGCCGGTGGTCGCGGTACGCCCGGCGGCGCCCGCCCGTCGTGTAGTGCTCCGAGGCCGCCGCCATCTGCGCGGCGGCGGCGTCGAACTCCGCGAAGGTCGCGGCGACGGCGGGGCGTTCGCACAGGCGCGCGTGCCAGCGCGCGAGCGGGCTGCCCGCGTCCGGCCCGAGGCCGTAATGGACCGAGCGGTTGACCATCGGGGCCGCGGCGGCGTCGGCCCAGCCGAAACGCGCGCCGCCGAACCAGTCCGCCTCGCCGAGCCGCTCCGTCAGCCAGGCCTGAAGCTCCGCGGTCTGGCGGGCGGCCCGCGCCTTCAGCCGGCCGGCGAACTCCCCGGTGGCGCGGCGGAACCAGAGCACCTCGCCGAAGCCCCAGTTCACGGCCTCGTACTGCGTGTCGCAGACCTCCTCGGTCAGGCGCGCCCGGGCGCGGGCGGCGGGCGCGCGCGGCAGCAGCGGCGGCTCCGGCCAGCGTTCCTCGATGTATTCGAGGATCACGGTCGATTCGAAGAGCGTGACGTCGCCGTCGATGAGGACCGGGACCTCGGCCCGCGGGTTGGCCTGCCCGAGGGGCCCGCCGCGGTGCCCCGTGCCGAAATCCGCGGGGCGTTCCGCGGTGAAGTCCAGGCCCTTCTCCCGCAGCGCGATCTTCACCTTCTGCGCGTAGGACGAGAGCGGGTGCTCGTAGAGCAGCATGGTCGGACTCCGCCAGGGGGATCGGTGCCGTCATCGGCGCGCCCGCGGCGGAAGTCGAGCCCGGCGGCGTGACACGGATCGGTGATGCGGGGGAGCGTGCGGTGGATCTGGACCCGGAGGCTGCGGCTTTCCTCGAGCGCATCGCGCGGCGGCGCACCCCGCCGATGAGCGCGCTGGCGGTCTGCGAGGCCCGCGCGATGTACCGGCGCCAGAGCCGGCATTTCGGCGGCCCCGCGGTCGAGATGGCGTCGGTCGCGGACATTCCGGCGGCGGGTCCGGCCGGCCCGATCCCGCTCCGCCTCTACCGGCCGCGGGCGGCCGGGGACGCGCCGGCCCCGGCGCTCGTCTACCTGCACGGCGGCGGCTGGGTGGTGGGCGACCTCGAATCGCACGACAAGGTCTGCCGCCAGATCGCGGCGCGGGCGGGCGTCGCGGTCGTCGCGGTCGATTACCGGCTCGCCCCGGAGCACCCGGCGCCCGCCGCCGCCGAGGACGCGGTCGCGGCCCTGCGCTGGATCGCCGCGGAGGCCGGCAGGCTCGGGCTCGACCCGGCCCGGCTCGCGGTCGGCGGCGACAGCGCCGGGGGCAGCCTCGCGGCCGTCGCGGCGATCGCGGCGCGCGACGCCGGCCTGGCCCTGCGCGGGCAGGTGCTGATCTACCCGAGCACCGACAACCGCCTCGATCCGGACCTCTACCCCTCGCGTCGCCGCAACGCGGCGGTGCCGCCGCTGACCTGGGAGATGGTGCGCTATTTCCACGCCCGGCACATGCCCGACCCGAGCCTCGCCCTCGACTGGCGGACCTCGCCGATCCTCGTGCCGGACGCCGCCGGCCTCGCGCCCGCGCTGCTCGTCGGCGGCGCCCGCGACGTGCTGCACGACGAGGGCGAGGCCTATGCCGACCGGCTGGCCGCCGCGGGCGTCGCGGTGGAGCGGCGGACCTATCCGGGCATGGTCCACGGCTTCATCGAGCTCGGCGGCGTGATCGCGGCCGCGGCAGACGCGCTCGACCTGATCGCGGGCTGGCTGCGGCGCCGGCTCTGATCCCCCTGCCCGGCTGAGCCCGCCGGAGGCCTTCGGATCCGCTCCCCTGCGCGGCGATCGCGCCCCGGCCCCGCGGTCGTCCACGATGTTGCGAGGATCGGACTCCTCCCCTGTGGCGTTCATCGACTGCGACTTCGGCCAATCAGGAGGAACACCCATGCGCATCCGCACCGTCTTGCCGCTCGTCGGCCTGCTCGCGCTCACGGCCTGCAAGGACGAGAAGAAGGCCGAGGCTCCCCCGCCGCCGGCGCCCACCGCACCCGCGCCCACCACTGCCGCGCCCGCCAACCCCGCCCCTCCGGCGTCGAACACCAACCCCGCTCCGGCCAGCAAGCCCGCCGGTCAGTAACCCCCGCGGGACGGTCGGCCCCCGGCATCGCGTCGAGCCCGGGGGCCGACCCGGCGGAGGGCGGTCGCGACCGGGCCGCCTCCACCGGCTCCTGCGGCTCCGGGACATCCGGATCCCGCGAGGAGCCCCGCCGGATCCGGACGCCCGCGCCTCACGCGCTCCGGTCGCGGTCCGTGACCAGCCTCAAGCGCGGCACCGGGCGAGCCGCGAGCGCTGCGGCGACCTTGCGCTCCAATTCACCGTCCCGGAACGGCTTCTGCACGATGCCGTCGGCCCCCACGGCACCCGCCTGGGTCAGCGCCGCGGTGTCGGCGTAGCCCGTGACGAACAGGACCGGGATGTGCGGCCAGCGCTTGCGGAGCTCGATCGCGGCCTCCGCCCCGTTCATGCCGGGCATCGCGAAATCGATCACCACGAGATCGACGCACGGGTCCGCCTCGAGCGCCGCCAGGGCCTGCAGGCCCGAGGCCGCCTCGCGCACGGCGTAGCCCGCCTCGCCGAGCCGGGTCGCGGTCACCTCGCGCACGCCGCCGTCGTCGTCGACGACCAGCAGCGCGGGCTTGGCGCCCAGCGGGTGGTCGCGCAGGCAATCGACCTCGTCGTCCGCGGCCGGGGCGATCGCCCGCTCGCCTTCGGCCCGCGGCAGGTACACCTTGATCGACGTGCCCTCGCCGGGCGCCGTGTCGATGCGCAGGCCGCCGCCGGACTGCTTCACGAAGCCGTAGACCTGGGCGAGCCCGAGGCCCGATCCCTTGCCGACCGCCTTGGTGGTGAAGAAGGGCTCGAAGACCCGCGCCAGCACCTCCGGCGACATCCCGGTCCCGGTGTCGCTGACCGAGACCATGACGTACGCGCCCGGCTGCGGGTGCTCGGGCCGCGTCGGCCTCGCCTGCACCGTCATGTTGGCGGTCTCGATGGTGAGGCGGCCGCCCACCGCCATCGCGTCCCGGGCGTTGATGGCGAGGTTCAGGATGACGAGCTCGACCTGGGTGGCATCGACCAGGGCCGGCCAGAGCCCCTCGTGCAGGGCGGTCTCGATCCGCACCGCCCCGCCGATCGAGCTGGTGAGCAGGTCGCGCATCGAGGCGACCGTCCGGTTCAGGTTCACCGGGGTCGGCTCGAGACGCTGGCGCCGGGAGAAGGCGAGGAGCTGGGCGGTCAGGTTGGCGCCGCGCGCGGCGGCGCCGCGCATCATGTCGAGGCGCCGCCGCGAGCGCTCGTCGGCGACGGCGCGCTCCAGGAACTCGATGTTGCCGGCGATCACCGTGAGGAGGTTGTTGAAGTCGTGCGCGACGCCGCTGGTGAGCTGTCCGACGGCCTCGAGGCGCTGGGCCAGCCGCAGGGCCTCCTCGACGCGCTCGCGCTCCTCGATCTGCGCCTTGAGCGCGGCGTTGGCCTCGGCGAGTTCGCGGGTCCGCTCGGCGACGCGCGCCTCCAGCGTCCGGTTCAGGGCCTCGAGTTCGGCCCGCGCGGCGCTCTTCTCCGCCCGGATGCGGGCCTCGGCGAGCGCCCGCACGATCGTGCGCGGCAGGCGGTCGAGCCGCTGCTTGGTCACGTAGTCGGTGGCGCCGTTCTTGAGCGCCTCGACGGCGACCTCCTCGCCGAGCGTGCCCGAGCAGAAGACGAACGGGACCTCGGGGCACTGGGCGTTGGCCAGGGAGAGCGCGCTGATGCCGTCGAAGGTCGGCAGCACGTAGTCGGCGAGGATCAGGTCGTGCCGGCCGGGCACGGCCTCGGCGGCGAACGCCTCGCGGCTCATCACGCGCACGATCCGCACGGCCTGTCCGAGACGCTCGAGTTCGGCCTCGATCAGCTCGGCGTCGAGGTCGCTGTCCTCGAGGTGCAGGAGGCGCAAGGGTGCGGCGTCCATCAGTGGGTCATCACGCGTTCGATGGCCAGCCTCCCCGGTGCGGCGGCGGTTCGTTCAGGAGCGCCCAGAAGACGCCGATCTCCTTGATGGCGGCGAAGAACTCGTCGAAGGCGACGGGCTTCACCACGAAGGCGTTCACGCCGAGATTGTAGGAGCGCACCACGTCGGTCTCCTCCCGCGAGGAGGTCAGCATCACCACCGGGATGGCGCGCGTGCCCGGGTCGCCCTTCACCTTGGCCAGCACCTCCAGCCCGTCGACCTTAGGCAGTTTCAGGTCGAGCAGCACCACGGCCGGGTCCTGCCGCGCGCGGCCCTCGTGGCTGCCGCGCCGGTAGATGAAGTCGAGCGCCTCGGCGCCGTCGCGGCAGATGACGATCTCGTTGGCGAGCTGGCTCGATTCGAGCGCGGCGAGCGTCAGCTCGATGTCGTTCGGGTTGTCCTCGACGAGGAGGATGGGCTTCAGGGCCGCCATCTCAGTGCGCTTCCTCCCGGACCGGCAGTGTGAAGTAGAACGTCGCGCCCTCGCCCAGCCGGCTCTCTGCCCAGGTCCGGCCGCCGTGACGCTCGACGATGCGGCGGACGTTCGCGAGCCCGATGCCGGTGCCCTCGAACTCCTCGACCCGGTGCAGGCGCTGGAACACGCCGAAGAGCTTGTCCACGTAGGCCATGTCGAAGCCGACGCCGTTGTCGCGCACGTAGAAGACGCTCTCCCCGTCGCGCGGGGGCAGGCGGCCGACCTCGATGACCGCCTCGTCCCGGCCGCGCGTGTACTTCACGGCGTTCGAGAGCAGGTTCTCGAGCACCAGCCGCAGCATCGCCGGGTCGGCGTAGGCGCGCCCGAGCGGCGCCACCTCCCACCGGACGACGCGCTCGGGTCCCACGTCGCGCAGGACCTTGCGCCGGACCTCCTCGACGAGCGCGCCCATATCCCCCGTCACCCGGTTCAGGGCGTGCCGCCCCATCTGCGAGAAGCTCAGCAGGTTGTCGACGAGCGTGCCCGCCGAGAAGGCCGCCTCGATGATGGTCTCGACGTAGTGCCGTCCCTTGTCGGAGAGGTTCGGGCCCTCCCGGTTCTTGAGCAGGTTGGCGTAGCCGACGATGTGGCGGAAGGGGGCGCGCAGGTCGTGGCTGACCGAGTAGGAGAACGCCTCCAGCTCCTTGTTCGAGCGCTGCAGTTCCTCGCTCATGGCGGCGAGTTCCTCGGCCCTGCGCAGCACGATCCCGAGGACCGAGGCGCGCAGGTCCTCGGCCACCTCGACCTCCGGGAGCGACCAGGGCAGCGAGCGGCCCTTCACCGTCTCCTTCCAGATGTCGAAGGACTTGCGCGGGTGCAGCCGGTCCGGGCCGCCCTCCGGGTCGGGGCTGGCGGCCTTCACGGGGTTGCCGCCCCACCGCACGGTGCGCACCACCTCCGGCCGGAACCAGAGGATGTAGCTCGCGTACCGCTTCGAGACCGAGATCGCCAGGAGGCCGCTCGCCCGGTCGGCGAAGCCCGCGGCGCGCGGGAAGGCCTCGGCCAGGCACTCGGTGACGTAGACGTCGTCGGCCTCCCCGCGCGCCGAGAGCCACGCGTAGAGGGCGCGCACCTCCGCCTCCGGGGGCGCCGCGCCGAGGAGACGGCAGCGGTCGGCCGTGACGACGGCCGCGCCCGAGGCGTTCACCAGCGCGAGGACGTCGTCCGGGTGGTTCAGGAGCCCGTCGACGAAGCTGTCCTCCTCCGCCATGAAGCCGAGGAGACGGCCCTGCACGGCGCCGAGCGCGAGGCGCTGCTCGGCCTGCTCGCCGCGGACCTTCGCGGAGAGCTGCAGCGCGAAGATCTGGGTGAGGACGTCGCAGGCGTTGCGGGCCTGGAACGGGACGCGTCGCGGCTCCCGGTTGTGGCAGGAGACCAGCCCCCAGAGCGCCCCGTCCACCAGGATCGACACCGACATCGACGCCATGGTGCCCATGTTGCGCATGTAGGCGACGTGGACCGGCGAGACCGAGCGGAGGATCGACTGGCTGAGGTCGAGGGGCTCGCCGGCGGCCGTCGTGCCGGGGCGGATCGGCACGGGCACGTAGCCGGCGTCCGGAATGATGCGCAGGCGGTTGCGCCGGTAGAGTTCGCGCGCCTGGGCGGGGATGTCGGAGGCGGGGAAACGCAGGTCGAGGTAGGACGGCAGCACCCCGTTGCCGTCCTCGGCGAGCACAGTGCCGTGCCAGTCCCGATCGAAGCGGTAGACCAGCGCGCGGTCGAAGCCGGTGAGGCGGCGGATGTCCTGCGCGAGCAGCTGGCAGAGATCCTCGACCCCGCGGGCCCCGTGCAGGCGCCGCACGAAGGCGCGCAGCCGCGGGTTCAGCGCGTCGAGGCCGGCCTCCCCGGAGGCGTCGTCGGTCTCCTCCAGCTCCAGGACGAGGAGGTCGTCGATCCGGTGCGCCGCGACCTCGTAGGATTGGCGCGTGGGGCCGAGCCCCAGCGTGACGGTGCGCAGGTAGAGGGCGCCGTCCTCCTCCGCACCCGCGTCGCGGTAGCGTTCGGCGAGCGCGGCGAGTTCGGGATAGGCGCTCTCCAGGGCCGTGCCGACCGATGCGGCCGCGGGTGCGTTCGCGCTCGCTTGGAGGACGACGAGGCTTCGCGGATCGAGGGCGAGCAGGAAGCCGTGCGGCTGGACGCTGCCCACGATGTGGATCGGCTCGCGGTCGCAGGCGGAGAGGTCGATGTGCTGGGCGGCGCTGCCTGCTCGATCCAAGTCGGACATCCCTCCTGGCGGCGGCCCGCTCGGCCCCGGCCAGACCCTTAGCAGTCGCGCCCGGATGCTCAAAGGGCGGACCGGGACCATCGCCTGATCGGACGAGGGACCGCGGCGTTCGGGCGCGACCCGCGCCGGGGCCGTCGACCGGCCCTTGGCCGTCGGCCGGCCCATGCCCCGTCCTCGCGGCCGCACCCGTCACGGTCGGGCTGACGGCGCTTCGGGTTCCGGCACGCGGACGCGTTCTCGGAAACGATGGTTTTCCGTCGTTTCCATTTTCAGATTTCTCGAAATGGACGAGATTGGCGCAGTCGATGCAACCCTGGGGTAGCATCATGCAGGGCCGGACCGCGCGCCCCGGGCTTCAGGCGCGGCCGGCCCCGGCGAAAGAGGGAGCGAGAGCGATGAGCTGGCACGGCGCGGACGACCCGATCCCGGGCGATCACTTCAGCTGCGACGCGATCCGGACCCTGATCGTGCCGCGCTCGCGCGACCTCGGGTCCTTCGCGGTGCGCCGCGCCCTGCCCTCGACCGAGTGCCGGATGGTGGGCCCGTTCATCTTCTTCGACCAGATGGGCCCCTCCGAGTTCCTGCTCGGCGCCGGCATGGACGTGCGCCCGCACCCGCATATCGGGCTGTCCGCCGTCACCTACCTGTTCGACGGCGAGATCATGCACCGCGACAGCCTCGGCACGGAGCTGCCGATCCGGCCGGGCGAGCTGAACTGGATGACCGCGGGCCGCGGCATCACCCACTCGGAGCGCACCGCCCCGGCGCTCCGCCAGACCGGCTCGCGGCTGTTCGGCATCCAGAGTTGGGTCGCCCTCTCGGCGCAGGACGAGGAGCGCGCGCCGGCCTTCGAGCACTACGACGCGGCGGCCCTGCCGGTGCTGACCGGCGAGGGCAAGAGCGTGCGCCTGATCGCCGGGGAAGCCTTCGGGGCGCGCTCGCCGGTGCGCACCTCCAGCCCGATGGTCTACGCGGACGTGGCGCTGGAGGCCGGCGCCGTGCTGCCGCTCGACCCGACCTACGACGAGCGAGCGCTCTACACGGTGTCGGGCGCGATCGAGATCGCGGGCGACGGCTTCGGGCCCGGTCAGCTCCTCGTGTTCCGCCCCGGCGACCGTATCAGCGTGCGCGCCACCGAGGCGGCCCGCTTCATGGTGCTGGGCGGCGAGCCGATGGACGGCCCGCGCCACCTCTGGTGGAACTTCGTCTCCTCGCGGCCCGACCGGATCGCGCAGGCCAAGGAGGATTGGCGCCAGGGCCGGTTCGACACCGTCCCGAACGACGCCGAGTTCATTCCCTTGCCCGAGGACCCGCCGCCCGTCCGCTACCCGTGAGCCGGCGCGCCCGCGCCCGGACCCCGCCCGCGCGCCCGGACTCCTCCCGGGCGGCCCCTCCCGGCACCCCTGCCCGGCACCCCTGCCCGGCACCCCTGCCCTCAGAGAATGGACCACGCCATGGCCGTCGAAGCCTCCGGTACCGCGAGCGATCTCGTCCAGGTCGTGTCCCTGCTGGCCGCGGGCGTGATCGCGGTTCCGCTGTTCAAGCGGCTCGGGCTCGGCTCGGTGCTGGGCTACCTCCTGGCCGGGCTGGCCATCGGCCCCTTCGGCCTCGGCCTGTTCACCGACGCCCACGCGATCCTCCACGTCGCCGAACTCGGCGTCGTGATGTTCCTCTTCATCATCGGCCTGGAGATGGAGCCGTCCCGCCTCTGGGGCATGCGCCGCGCGATCTTCGGCCTCGGCCTCGTCCAGGTCGGCGCCTGCATCGCGGCCCTGACGCTGGTGGGCGTCGCGATGGGCTTCCAGCCCGCCGTGGCCTTCGTGGCCGGCACCGGCTTCGTGCTGACCTCCACCGCGATCGTGATGCAGCTCCTCGAGGAGCGGGGGACGCTCTCGACCCCGAAGGGCCAGCGCATCGTCGCGATCCTGCTGCTTGAGGATCTCGCGATCGTGCCGCTCCTCGCCGCGGTGGCGCTGCTGGCGCCGGGCGGCGGCGAGACGAGCGGCGCGGAGCGCGCCTGGGGTATCGGGATCGCGCTGCTCTCGGTCGCCGCGCTCGTGGCCGCGGGCCGCTGGCTGCTCAACCCGATGTTCCGCCTGCTCGCCGCCGCGAAGGCGCGGGAGGTGATGACGGCGGCCGCCCTCCTGGTCGTGCTGGGCGCGGCGCTCGCCATGCAGCTCGGCGGCCTCTCGATGGCGATGGGGGCGTTCCTGGCCGGGGTGCTGCTCTCGGAATCGAGCTTCCGCCACCAGCTCGAGGCCGATGTCGAGCCCTTCCGCGGCATCCTGCTCGGCCTGTTCTTCCTCGGCGTCGGCATGTCCCTCGATCTCGCGGTGATCGCCGCCAACCTGGGCCTGATCCTCGCGAGCGTGGCCGCCTACATGCTGGTGAAGAGCCTCGCCATCTACGGGATCGCCCGGGCGCTCCGGGCCTCGCACGCCGAGGGGCTGGAGCGCGCGGCCCTGATGGCGCAGGGCGGCGAGTTCGCCTTCGTGCTCTACGCGGCGGCGGCGGGGGCGGGGATCATCGACGGCACCACGAACGCGATCCTGACCGCGACGATCATCCTGTCGATGGCGATGACGCCCCTGATGGTCATCGCCTTCGATCGCCTCGGGCCCAAGGCATCCCCCTCGACGGAGGGCGTGGAGGCGCCCGAGGATCTCGTCGGGAGCGCCCTGGTCGTCGGCTTCGGCCGCTTCGGCCAGATCGCCAGCCAGCCGCTGATCGCGCAGGGCTGCCCGGTCTCGATCATCGACACGAGCGCCGAGAACATCCGCCTCGCCGAGGGGTTCGGCTTCAAGGTCTATTACGGCGACGGCACGCGGCTGGACATCCTGCGCGCGGCGGGCGCGGCGACGGCGCGGGCCATCCTCGTCTGCATCGACGACCGCGCGATGGCCAACCGCGTCGCGGAGATCGCGCGGGCCGAGTTCCCGCTGGTCCCGGTCCTGGCGCGGGCCCGCGACCGGGAGCACGCGGTCGAGCTGATCCAGGCCGGGGTGGCCTACCAGGTCCGCGAGACCGTGGAATCGGCCCTGGCGCTGGGCGAGCGGGCGCTGCTCACGGTCGGGGCCGAGCCGGAGGCGGCCGAGGCGATCATGGCCGAGGTCCGCCGCCGCGACGCCGAGCGCCTCGAACTCGAGACCGTCGGCGGCATCTACGCGGGGCTCGACCTGATCCGGGGCAACGCGGCCGCCCTGCACAAGGCCGGCTAGAGCGCTCTTGCGCCGAAGCGGACGCCGGTTCGGCGCAAGAGGGCGCGTCAAGACAAGAGGTTCGAGAGGTTAGAGCCGTTCCCGATTGCAACGCGATCGGGAACGGCTCTGGCCTACCTCCCGGGGACGGCCGCCGTCTCGGATCCGGCGACGGCGCGCGGCCGGCCCCCGGGGCGGGACCAGGCGGCTCGGCCCCTCAGCCGGCCGCCTGAAGCACGCGCCGGCCGCGCTCGAACGATCGCGGTATGCGCTCGATCAACCGGCTCACCTCGCGCGGCGGGCAGGCCGGGCTGTACAGGAATCCCTGCGCCGAGTTGCAGCGCCGCGCACGCAGCAACTCCGCCTGCTGGTCCGTCTCGACGCCCTCGACCGTGACGTCGATCCCGAGGTCGCTCGCGATGACCATGATCGCCTTGATCACCGTCAGGCATTCCGGGCGGCTGCTCAGGTCGCGCACGAAGGCCCGGTCGATCTTGATCTTGTCGACGGGGAACTGGGTCAGGTACCGCAGCGAGGAGTAGCCCGTCCCGAAGTCGTCGAGCGCGATGCGCACGCCGAGCGCCCGAAGCGCGCGGAGATTGCCGAGGACGTGCGGGGTGTTGTCGAGGAAGATCGACTCGGTGATCTCGATCTCGAGGCGCTCCGGGGCGAGACCGGTCTCGCCGAGCACGGCCTCGACGTCCCCGAAGAAGTCGGGCAGGCGGAAGTGGACCGACGAGATGTTGACCGCCACCCGCATGGCGGCGGGCCACCCGAGCGCCTCGGCGCAGGCCCGCCGCAGGGCCCAGCGTCCGATCGTGATGACGAAGCCCGTGCTCTCGGCGATCGGGATGATCTCGCCGGGCGAGACGGGACCGTGGCCGGGGCGCGTCCAGCGCAGCAGCGCCTCGCAGCCGATCACCGCGCCGTCGTCTAGGCGCACGAGCGGCTGGTAGTGCAGCTCCATCTCGCCGTTGGCGAGCCCGGCCCGCATGGCCCCGTCGAGCTCGCGCCAGCGCTGGACGCGCATCTCCAGGTTCCGGTCGAAGCGCCGCCAGCGGCCCTTGCCGGCCTCCTTGGCGCCGTAGAGCGCGAGGTCGGCCTTGCGCAGCAGGTCCTCCGGGTCCGTGGCGTCCTGGGGATGGCGCGCGATGCCGACGCTGACGCCGATCTCGGCGCGAACGCCCTCGATGAGATAGGGCTCGCCCAAAGCCGCCACGATCGTCCCGGCCAGGCGTTCCGCCTCCGCCTCGCCCCGGCCGCGATGCAGGACCACGAACTCGTCGCCGCCGAGCCGGAACACGTGGCCCGCCTCCCCGGCCGCCGCCGCCAGCCGCTCGGCGACCTGGCACAGGAGCGCGTCGCCCGCCCCGTGGCCGACGGTGTCGTTGACCGTCTTGAACCCGTCGAGGTCGAGATAGAGCAGGCTGAGGTGCGGCCCGCCCGCCGCCGACCCGGGCTCCGTCGCCGGTCCCGGCACCGCGCAGGCCGCCGACGCCGCCTCGTGGAACATGACGCGGTTCGAGAGGCCGGTCAGGGAATCCCGCGTGGCCAGCCGCGCGATGTGCGCCTCCGCCTCGCGGCTCTGCGTGATGTCCGACCCCACCCCGCGGAAGCCCGCCAAGCCGCCGCGCGGGTCGAGGAACGGCTTGCCGGTCAACCGGAGCCAGCGCGGGCCGGCCGCCGTCCGGATCGCGACCGGACATTCCCGGAAGGGTCTGCCGAGCCGCAGGTGCTCGAGCAGGTCGGCGGCCCGGTCCGCCTCGGCCTGCGCGCCCGCCTGCGTCGCGAGCAGGATCTCGAACGAGCTCTGCTGCAGCACCTCGATCGTGCAGCCGAGAGCCTCCGCCATCCGCCCGGAGACGTGCTGGAACCGGCCCGCCTCGTCCGTCTCCCAGAGCCAGTCGCTCGCGTTCTCCTCGAACTCGTTGAGCAGCAGGCCGATGGTCTCGCTCTGATCCTCCACGCGCACGCGGTCGAGGATGCGTCTGCGGGACAGACGGCTCATCCGGCTCACGCTGAGCCCGACGAAGCACGCGTAGACGAGGAGCACGAGGGCGATGCTCAGCGCGATCGGCTCGCCGCTGCGCGCCAGCCCCGCGAAGCAGCCGACGATGAGCGGCACGGCGAACAGGTAGGAGACCGACAGGAGCGGGCCGACGACGTAGGCATCCGAGATCAGGCCGGCCGAGATGCCGACGACGAGCAGGCGCTCGTCGCTGGTGGCGGGCGCGAACAGCACGATCGGCATGGTCGCCCAGGCGAGGCCCAGCGCGAGGGACAGGATTCCCGCGACCCTGTAGCCGCGCGTGACGCCGGCCTCCGAGCCCGCCTCGGCGTAGGTGCGCTGATAGAGCCGGTTCGTGTAGATCGTCGCCGCGATCACGACGGCGACGAAGGCGAGCAGGCCGAGGAGATAGGCCCGCGGCGCCGAGTCCCAGAAGAAGCCGGTCACCGCGACCGCGATGATCAGGTGCGTGACGGCCGAGTAGTTCGCGAGCTTCAGCGTCTCGTCGAGCAGGCCGGACAGGACCTGAAGCCTGTAGCGGCCCGGCAGCTCGTCCAGGGCGTCGAGATTGCGGATGCGGCGGAGCAGCGAACGCGACCGGCCATCGGACGACGCGGCCGGCGGCTCCCGCTCAGGGATGGGATCAGCGGACATCGCGCGGGACGACCTTCATCTTCATGCCGCCCTTCGGTCGAAGCGTCACGCGGAACTGGTTGGCCGGCATCCCGTGGCGCGTCGGCACGAAGCGGAAGGCCGGCAGCAGCGTCGCGAGGACGACGAGGCATTCCGTCAGGGCGAGGCCCATGCCGATGCAGACGCGCGGGCCCGCCCCGAACGGCAGGTAGGCGTAGCGGTCGCGGCTCGCGGCCCGCTCCGGCGCGAAGCGGTCGGGATCGAAGACCTCCGGCTCGTCCCAGATCCGCCGGTGCCGATGCAGGGCGTAGACCGGGACATGCACGGATTGGCCGGCCGGAACGATCCGGTCGCCGAGCCGGATGTCGGCCGCCGCCCGCCGGACGATCAGGGGAGCGGGCGGATACAGGCGCATCGCCTCCATCACGACCTGGCGCGTGTAGGCGAGGCGATCGACGGCCTCGGGGTCGGCGGCCGGATCCGTGCCCAGGCCGCGGGCCTCCGCGACGACGCGCCGCTCGACCTCCGGGTGCTCCGCGAGGAGGCGCAGCGTCCAGGTCAGGGCGAGCGCCGTGGTCTCGTGGCCGGCCGCCACGAAGGTCAGCAGGTTGTCCACGAGGCTCTCGTCGGGCAGGGGCCGGCCGGTCTCCGGATCCTCCGCCTGCAGCAGCAGGCCGAGGAGGTCGGCCCCCGGCTCGCCGCGCGCGCGGCGCCGCGCCACCGTGCGGGCGACCTCGGCCCGCAGGTAGCCCGCCGCCCGGGCGCCGGCCCGCGCGCCCGGATGGGGGATCCGGGCCGGGGCGCCCAGCATCGAGAGCGCGATCTTCCAGCTGGTCTGGCCCAGATAGGCGTCGATGGCGCGACCGAACGGCTCGACCTCGAGCTGGCTGTCGCCCGACACCATCGTGGCCACGATGATGTCGAAGGTCGTGCGCATCATCTCCGGAAGGACGTCGCGCACCCCGTCCGGCGGGCCGGCGCGGAGCCAGCGCGACCGCGTCGCCTGCGCGGCCCGGGCCATCGCGGGCACGAAGCCCCGCACGCGATCCGGGCGGAACATCGGGGCCGCCGTCCTGCGCTGGCCGCGCCAGTGCGACCCGTCCGCCGTCAGGATGCCGGAGCCGAGCGCGGGCGCGAGGGCGCGCAGCATGAAGGGCTCGCGCTCCAGCGCCTCGGCCTGATCGATCAGCAGGCTGCGGATGCTCGCCGGGTCGCAGACGTAGGTGGTGCGCTGGCCGAGGAAGCGCGTCGTCACGAGCGGTCGGTCGTAGACCTCCGGCGGCCACGCCTCGATCAGGTTGCGCAGCATCGTGGCGAGGAGCGAGGGCAGCGCGACGGCGTCCGCCATGGCATCCCGGAACGGGGCCTTGCCCGGCTCGCAGATTCGAAATGTCTCGACGAACGGCATGCCGGCCACCTCCCGGGTCGATCCTTCGCCGCCGCCGTTAAGTTTCTATCTATCGACCGATATCGAACGCTGCGATGCCGGAAGATCCGTATCGCTGATGAGCGAATCCTTTACAAAACCGGCGCGCGAACTGATCTATGTTGCCTTGCGCGGGCGCGATCCGGCGATCGATCCGGCGATCGTCTCGGGTCGAGCCGTCAACCCATCGGGCGCGCACCGCGGCCGTCGCGCGGTCCCGGCACGCCGCCCCGCGCGGCGAGCAGCCCGCCGCAGGACTTCGCGGGCGCGGCGGCTTGCGCGGAATGGCCCAGGGCGCGGCGCGTGGGGCACGGCGCGCGCTTTCCCCATCCCGGCTGCCCCGATGCTGGGAGAGGCGGTCCCGCTCAGCTTTGATCTGGCGCAAGCCGGCGGGGGCCCTCCCGCGTCCAGTGCCGGAAATCCGCCCGCGCCAGCGTCTCGCAGGGATGGTGGAAGAGGTAGTAGCCGAACGCCGCCGTGGCCTCCCGCGCCGGGACGGGCTGGAAACCGATGGGCAGGCTGTCGCCCTCGCGCACGCGCGCACCGAAATCCCAGGCGCCCGGGCGGACGAAGTACGGGATCAGCATGGCCTCGCGGACGGCGCAGCACAGCCCCGGCTCGCGCCGGTGCTGGAAGATCCGATACGTGTCCGGAGGTCTCTCGGCCGGCATCGTGCCCGTCCCGTCGCTGTCCCGTTGCTGTCCCGTCGTCGGCATCGAGCCCGATCCGGGAGCGGGGGCCTTGCGGCAGATCAACGCCGCGGCGTGCGCGAGCCGGATGCTTCGGACCTGCCGCGTCCGACTTGGCCGCGTCCGACTTGGCCGCGTCCGACTTGGCGACGACGGGCCCGCCGCGCAGCTACGTAACAACCCTTACGCGAACCTGCTTAGGGGAGCGTCCGGAATTTCGCGGCCTCCGCGGGGCGGCCACTCTCCCCCCATCCCCGATGGGTGAGGAGCGCCGCCATGACCACCGAGTTCACGCCGCCGATGCCTGCACCGGCGTCCGCGCACGCCGCCGGCCTGCACGCCCCCGCCCACGGCTGCGCCCTGTTCGCAGGCTGCCCGGACATCATCGGAACGCCGTTCTCCTACGCGCGCGAGGAGGAGGTCTACGGCGAGGGCGAGGAGGCCGAGTTCGTCTACAGAGTGATCGAGGGCGCGGTGCGCACGCACAAGGTTCTGAGCGACGGCCGCCGCCAGATCACCGGCTTCCATCTCCCGGGCGACCTGTTCGGCTTCGAGCAGGGCCTGGCGCACCGTCACACGGCCGAGGCCCTCGCGGAGACGAAGGTGCTGATCTTCCGGCGGCGGCAGGTCGAGCGGGCGGCGGCCCGCAGCGCCGAGGTGGCGTGCCGCCTCTGGGACCTGGCGACGAACGACCTGCGGCTCGCCCAGGACCTCACGCTCCTGCTCGGACGCCGCTCGGCCCTGGAGCGCGTCGCCGCGTTCCTGATGGAGGTCGACGAGCGCCTGGGCGGAACCGGGACCTTCGCGCTGCCGATGACCCGGCGCGACATCGCCGATCATCTCGGCCTCACCATCGAGACCGTCTCGCGCACCCTCTCGCAGCTCGAGGAGGACGGGGCGCTCGTGCGCGGCGGCGGCCGGCAGGTCGGCCTGCGCCGGGGCCGGCTCCGGCGGATGGTCGAGGACTGAGCGGGGGCGGGACGCCGCAGGCGCCCGGAGCCTCTCATATCGTTTCCGGTTGATGGGTTCGGTTTGAGGCATCGTCTCAGGACGAAGCGCGGGTCCCCTCTCCCATAGGGAGAGGTCTGCTTTCGCAGAAAGCCGGGTGAGGGGTATGAGGCTGCCGGAGGTGGCGCCGTACTGAACGCGCGTCGATGGCGTGCTCAGTCCTGCAAGGTCATACCCCTCACCCCAACCCTCTCCCTATGGGAGAGGGGGCCTAGTGCGGTTCTTCTCACACGGGATCCGGTCGAAGCGTTCGGTCTAACGCATCGTCTCAGAACGAAGCCCGGGTCCCCTCCCCCATAGGGAGAGGTCTGCTTTCGCAGAAAGCCGGGTGAGGGGTATGACCTCACAGGATATTGCTCGGCATCGACGCGCGTCGATGCAGCGCTCGATTTTGAAGCGTCATACCCCTCACTCGAACCCTCTGCCTATGGGAAATGGGGAAGGGCGCGGTTCCCCGCACGCGGCCGAACCCATCGACCGGGAACGGTATCAGTGGGCGAGGAACAGCGGCACGGGACTGCGCAGGAGGAGCGAGCGCGTCACGCCGCCGAGGAGCCACTCCCGGAAGCGCGCGCGCCGGTAGGCCCCCATCACCAGCATGTCCGCACGGAACAGCCCCGCCTGGGTCCTGAGCGTCTCGGCGACGTCCCCGACGACGGGCAGGTCGTTGACCGACACCGCGACACCGTGGCGGGCCAGGTGCGGCGCGAACTCGGCGCCGGCGACAGAGGCCGACAGGTCCTTCTCGCCGACCACCGACACGATCTCGACCGCCTCCGCGAGGCGCAGGAACGGCAGGGCGTCGTTGGCGGCCCGCGCGGCCTGCGGACCGCCGTCCCAGGCGACGACGACGCGCCGCGCGCCGAACGTCCGGCAGCCCGGCGGAACCACCACGACGGGCCGTCCGCTTCCGAAGAGCGCGGCGTCGATGAGGTCGCGCTCGATGTCGATCTCGCGGGTGCCGGCCTCGAGGACGGTCAGGTCGGCCAGGCGCGCGCGCGCCGTGAGACGGGCGATCAGGTCCGGATAGGCCAGAGCCGACGCCTCGGTCGTGCAGGTGATGCCGAGGCCGGCCGCGTCCGCGGCGGCGCGCCCGGCGGCGGCCTGCGCGAGGGCGCGCAGCCGCCCGTTCTCGGACGCGACGAGTTCCTGGACGACGCCCCAGGCCGCCCCGGCGACCACGGTCAGGCGCCGGGCCGCGGACTGCACGGTGAGGTGCGCGCCGGCCGTGCCCGCGAGCGCGAGCGCGTAGGCGAGCGCGCTCTCGGGCCCGTCGTCGCGGCCCTCCTCGGCGATGCCCACGAGGACGTCGCGGATGCCCGGAATGGTGCCCCGGCCGGCGGCGTGCGGCTCCGACATCTTCGGCTCTCCCGTCGTTCCCGTCGGCGGAACCCTGCCGCGCCGCCCCCGCGGACGCGTTGATCCAGCGCAAGCCCCGCGCCCGACCGTGCGAAGCGGCCCAGGCCCCGCGCCGGGCCTTGATCTGCCTCAAGGTCCCCGGCCCGTCCGGCCGCAGAATGTCCGGACTGCCCCGAGGCGGAGCCGTCCCATGACCACGTTCGACGCGCGCGAGCGGGCTTTCGAACGCCGTTTCGTCCAGGAGGAGGACGCGCGCTTCCGCGCCCGCACCCGGCGCAACCTGCTCCTGGCGGCCTGGGCCTGCGAGCGGATGCGCCTGGGCGCAGAGGCGGCCGACCGGTTCGTCGAGACCTTCACCGACGCGGGCGTCGTCACGGGCGACGGGCCGCTGCTGTCGCGGCTGCAGGCGGATCTCAGGGCCGCCGGCGTCGAGGAGACCCTGCCGGCGCTGCGGCGGGAGCTGGAGCGGTGCGCCGCGCTCGCCCGCGCCGAGCGGCGCGCCGGCCCGCCGCCGGACCCGACCGCCTGACGAACCCGCCGGCTCCGCCGACGGGCCCCCGCCCCAACCATCGGGAGAGACGCCATGACCGACAAGGACCTGCGCCGCGCCGTGCTCGACGAACTCGACTTCGATCCCAGCCTCGATGCCGCCGACATCGGCGTCGCGGTCTCGGACGGGGTGGTGACCCTGACGGGCCATGTCGGCAGCTACGCCGAGAAGGTCGAGGCCGAGAACGCGGTGCGCCGCGTGAAGGGCGTGCGCGCCGTCGCGCAGGAGATCCGGGTCCGCTACCCGGCGGCGAAGCAGATCGAGGACGACCAGATCGCCGCGCGCGCCCTCGCCATCATCGACTGGTCCGTCCACCTCCCGAAGGAGGCCATCCAGGTCGGGGTGAGCAAGGGCTGGATCACCCTGACCGGCACGGTACCCTGGCAGTACCAGGCGATGGGGGCGGAGGCAGCCGTGCGCAAGCTGTCGGGCGTCGTCGGCGTGTCGAACCTCATCCGGGTCAGGCCGGAGGTCCACCCGACCGCGGTCAAGGACAAGATCCTGGAGGCGTTCCGGCGCAGCGCGATGTTCGAGGCGGACGGGATCAAGGTGAGCGTCGCGGGCGACACGGTCACGCTCGAGGGTGCGGTGACGGCCTGGGCGGAGCGCGAGGCCGCCGAGCGGGCGGCCTGGTCGGTACCGGGCGTCCGCGCCGTCGAGGACCGCATCGTCGCCCTGAGCTGAGGAGGACGGCCATGTCCCGCGGATCGGAGGTGCTGGCCCCGGCCCGGCTGCGCCGGGTGACGCTGACGCTGGCGCGCTGTCCCGAGCATCCGGAGGGGAGTGCCGGGCGCGGCTACGAGATCGTGGCGCCGCTCGGCCCGGAGGGCCGCCTCGACGCGGCGCTCTGGCAGGAGACGCGCGACCATTGCCGCGTGCGCCGCTTCTGGACCGGCGAGCGCGACCGCCACGGCCGGCTCGTGCACCGGGCCGGGGGCGAGGGAGGCGCGACCTGGCTGATCGACTACGACGACCGGACGACGGACGACGACGAGGCCGGCTACCGCCTCGGCACCCACGCCTTCCTCGAGGGCGCGTACGTCTCGATCCGCGGGGCGGACGACGCGGCCTACCACACCTTCCGGGTGGATCGGGTCGGCCCTGCCCGGCCAGCCGCAGCCTCGGCAGGCTCCGGTTGATTCAGGACAACCTGAGGGCGTCGCCTCCCCTGTAGCCTGTCCGGTCTACGCGGGGGGCCAAGGCATGCCGGACCATCTCATCCGCAAGCTCGAGCACTTCACCCGACTCTCGGCGGCGGACCGGCTGGCCCTGCACGGGCTGGCCCGGAGCGTGCGCGCGGTCGGGCGCCATCAGGACCTGCTGCGGGACGGCGACAGCCCGCGGCACGTCAGCCTGGTCCTGGAGGGCTGGGCCTGCCGCTACAAGCAGCTGGAGGACGGCCGTCGGCAGATCGTGGCTCATGTCCTGCCGGGCGATTTCTGCGACGGCTACCTGCTCGTCCTGCGCGCGCTCGACCACGCGGTCGGCACGCTCACCCCGGTGCGCGTGGCCGAGATCCCGAGCAACGCGCTGATGGAGGTGCTGGATCAGCATCCCCGGATCATGCAGGCGCTCTGGTGGGAGACGCTGGTCGCGGCCGCGATCCAGCGGGAATGGACGGTCAGCCTCGGCCAGCGCACCGCCCTGGAGCGCGTCGCCCACCTGTTCTGCGAGTTGTTCTGGCGCCTGCGCATGATCGGCCTCACGGAGGGGGACACCTGCCCGCTGCCGCTCACCCAGGTCGAGATCGCCGACACGCTCGGCCTCACCAACGTGCACGTGAACCGCATGCTCCACCAGATGCGCGGGGCCGGGCTGATCGTCCTGAAGTCGAAGCGGCTGACGATCCTGGACCTCCCCGCCCTACAGGACATCGCGCTGTTCAACGCCGGCTACCTGCACCTGGAGCGGGAGGGATCCCATCTCGACGCCGAGGGGTGAGGCGGGCCGGCGGCCTGCGGAGGGACTCGGCGCCCGGCCAGGTCCAGTCCCGCACCTCCGGCAGGTCGTCCCCGGTGCGGCGGACGTGCTCGCCGTGGGCGGCCAGCGCCTCGCGGAACGCCTGCTCGGCGTGGTCGCGCCGCGCGCCCAGCCGCGGCACCGCCTGGAGCGCGGCGAGCGCCAGGTGGAAGCGGTCGATCCGGTTCAGCACGCACATGTCGAAGGGGGTGGTCGTGGTCCCCTCCTCGATGAAGCCGTGCACGTGGAAGTTCTCGTGGTTCGTCCGCTTGTAGGTCAGCCGGTGGATGAGCCAGGGATAGCCGTGATAGGCGAACACCACCGGCCGGTCGCGCGTGAACAGGCTGTCGAAGGTCGGGTCGTCGAGCCCGTGCGGGTGCATCGCGCGCGACGGCAGCGTCATCAGGTCGACGACGTTGACCACCCGCACCCGAAGGTCCGGGAGGTGACGGCGCAGCCAGTCCACCGCGGCGAGCGTCTCCTGGGTCGGCACGTCGCCCGCACACGCCATCACCACGTCGGGCTCCTCCTCGCCCTCGTTCGAGGCGAAGTCCCAGATGCCCGCGCCCGCCGCGCAGTGCCGGGCGGCCTCGTCAAGGCCGAGCCATTGCGGCGCGGGCTGCTTGCCCGCCACCACGACGTTGATGCGGTCGTAGGTGCGCAGGCAGTGGTCGGTGACGCAGAGGAGGCAGTTCGCGTCCGGCGGCAGGTAGATCCGGGCGGTGTCGCCGCGCTTGTTGGCCACGAAGTCGATGAAGCCCGGATCCTGGTGGCTGAAGCCGTTGTGGTCCTGCCGCCAGACATGGGACGAGAGCAGGATGTTGAGCGAGGGCACCGGCCGGCGCCAGGGCAGCTCGCGGGAGGCCTTCAGCCACTTGGCGTGCTGGTTCACCATCGAGTCGACCACGTGCACGAAGGCCTCGTAGGTCGCGAACAGGCCGTGGCGGCCGGTCAGCACGTAGCCTTCCAGCCAGCCCTCGCAGAGGTGCTCGCTCAGCACCTCCATGACCCGCCCGTCGGGAGCGAGGTGGTCGTCGCCCGGCAGGATCGCCTCCTGCCACGCGCGGTCCGTGACCTCGAAGACCGCGTCGAGCCGGTTCGAGGCCGTCTCGTCCGGCCCCATGATGCGGAAGTTGCGCGCCTTCCGGTTCAGGGCGAGGACGTCGCGCAGGTAGGCCCCGAGCGCGCGCGTCGCCTCGGCCCGGGCGCCGCCGGGCTCCGGCACGGCGACGGCGAAGGACCGGAGGTCCGGAAGGCGCAGGGGGTGGCTCCTGTGGGCGTTGGCGTGCGGGTTCGCCGAGAGGCGCCGCGCCCCCTGCGGCGGCAGCGCGGCGAGGTCGGGGACGAGCGCGCCGTCGGGCCCGAACAGCTCCTCCGGCCGGTAGGCGCGCATCCAGTCCTCCAGGATCCTGCGGTGCTCCGGGTTCTCGCGCACGGCGGCGACCGGCACCTGATGGGCGCGCCACGTGCCCTCGACGGGCTTGCCGTCCACGACCTTCGGCCCGGTCCAGCCCTTGGGGCTGCGCAGCACGATCATCGGCCGGCGCGGCCGCTCGCGCCGGCCGTGCGTGGCGGCCGCCCGGATCTCGGCGAGCCCGTCGAGGGCGGCGTCGAGGGCGGCGGCCATCGCCTGGTGCATCGGCCCCGGTGCGTCGCCCGCGACGAAGGCCGGCTCGTAGCCGTAGCCGACGAGGAGACTGCGCAGCTCGTCCTCCGGCATGCGCGCGAGGATGGTCGGGTTGGCGATCTTGTAGCCGTTGAGGTGCAGGATCGGCAGGACGGCGCCGTCCGCGCGCGGGTCCAGGAACTTGTTTCCATGCCACGAGGCGGCCAGCGGCCCCGTCTCGGCCTCGCCGTCCCCGATCACGCAGGCGACCGTCAGGCCGGGATTGTCCAGCGCGGCCCCGAAGGCGTGGGCCAGGGCGTAGCCGAGTTCCCCGCCCTCGTGGATGGAACCCGGCAGCTCGGGCGAGGCGTGGCTCGGGATGCCGCCGGGGAACGAGAACTGCCGGAACAGGCGGGCCATGCCCTCCGCATCCTGCGCCACGTCCGGGTAGATCTCGCCGTAGGTGCCCTCCAGCCAGGCGTTGGCGACGAGGCCGGGCGCGCCGTGGCCCGGTCCCCAGACCGCCATCATGTCGAGGTCGCGCTGGCGGATGACGCGGTTGAGGTGGGCGTAGATGAAGTTGAGGCCCGGCGTCGTGCCCCAGTGCCCGAGGAGGCGCGGCTTGACGTGCTCGGGGCGCAGCGGCTCGCGCAGCAGCGGGTTGGCCATCAGGTAGATCTGCCCGACCGATAGGTAGTTGGCGGCGCGCCAATAGGCGTCGATCCGCGCGAGGCTGTCCGGCCCGAGCGGCCCGGGCACGAAGGGCGGCCCCGGCCGCTCCGAAGCCGGCTCCCAAGCCGGTTCCCGAGCCGGCTCCCCCGGCCGCGCGCCGCCCTTCGAAACCGCTTTCGAGCCGCCACTCGACCGATCCTCCGGCCCGTGCCTCGCGTCCATGTCGGCCTCCCGGCGGCTGTTGATCCCCGCGGCTGATCCTTCGGGCGACCGTGCCGGCTGGCGGGACCGCGGGCGTTGAGCTGGATCAAGGCGGCGTGCGCGCCCACCGGCAGGATGCCCGCGTCGGCAAGAGCGCCGGCAAGAGTGCCGGCAAGAGCGCCGGGACGGCGCCGCGATGGGGCGGCGGGACGGACGGGAGCGAACGATGACGCTGGTTCTTCGATCCACCGCGATCGGCGCGGTGCGCCGGGCACGGGTGACGGTCCGCCTCGAGCCGCGCAACGACGTCGGCGCCCGGGTCGTCGCCCAGGTCGTCGCCGACGCGGCGCGCTACCGCAGCATCGGCAGCCTTCAGGCGCTGGCTCTGGCGGCGGCGGCCTCGCTGGCGACGACCGCCCTGCTCTGGCTCGCCCTCTAGGATCGCTCCCGGCCCTCGTCGCGACGCGCTCTCCCGCGCCGGGCCGGCGTCCCACCGACGGAGAGCGCTCCCGGCCCGGCGACCGAACGGAGGACAGGGCGATGGACGACATCACCGTGCGCCAGCGCGTGCTCGACGAGCTGGAATACGCCCCCATGGTCGATGCCGCACGCATCGGCGTCATCGTCGAGAAGGGGATCGTCACGCTCTCGGGCCATGTCCGGAGCTACGCCGAGAAGACCATCGCCGAGCGCGTCGCGCTCCGGGTGCGCGGGGTGCGCGCGGTGGTCGAGGAGATCGAGGTCCGCTACCCGCAGAACCCACGCATCGGCGACGAGGCGCTCGCCGAGCGCTGTGCCCAGGTGCTGGAATGGGACGTGCGGATCCCGGACCGCGCGGTCTCGATCAAGGTCGAGCACGGCTGCGTCACGCTCCAGGGCAGCGTGCCCCACTATCACCAGAAGGCGGCCGTCGACGCGGCCCTGCGCCGCCTCGCGGGCGTCACCGACATCGTCAACCTGATCGCGGTGAAGCCGCCGGCCGAGGCCCAGGAGGTCCGGTCCCGCATCCGCGCCGCCCTCAAGCGCAGCGCCCGGGACCCGGACACGATCCGCGTGCGCGTGGAGGGCGACCGGGTGATCCTCGACGGGTGCGTCGACGTCTGGCGGGAGCGGGAGCTCGCCGAGCGGGCCGCGTGGTCGGCGCCCGGCGTGCGCGCCGTCGAGGACCACCTGACCCTCTCGTAGGCGCGGCGGGAGCGGCCCGATGCTGGCGATGGTCCTGCGGGCGGTCGGCGCCTCCCTGGTACCCGAGGAGCGGCCGGACCCGGAGCCCGGTCCCGGCGAGGTCCGGGTCCGGGTCGAGGCCTGCGCGGTCTGCCGGACCGACCTGCACCTCATCGACGGCGAACTGCCCCAGGCGGTCTACCCCGTCGTGCCGGGGCACGAGGTCGTCGGGACCGTCGAGGCGGCGGGCGCGGGCGTGGCCGCGCCGCGGCCCGGCGCGCGGGTCGGCGTGCCCTGGCTCGGGCATGCCTGCGGCGCCTGTCCCTACTGCAAGGGCGGCCGCGAGAACCTCTGCGACGCGGCGGGCTTCACCGGTTGCACGCGCGACGGCGGCTTCGCAAGCCATCTCCTGGCCGAGGCCGCCTTCACGGTCCCGCTCGATCCCGCGCTCGATCCGGTTGCGACCGCGCCCCTCCTCTGCGCCGGGCTGATCGGCTGGCGCACCCTTCGGATGGCGGGCGAGGCCGGGACGGTCGGCCTCTACGGCTTCGGCGCGGCGGCCCACATCGTCGCCCAGATCTGCCGCTGGGAGGGGCGGCGCGTGCTCGCGCTCACCCGGCCCGGCGACCGCGCGGCCCAGGATTTCGCCCGCGCGCTCGGGGCGGAATGGGCGGGCGGCTCGGACGAGGCGCCCCCCGTCCCGCTCGACGCCGCCCTGATCTTCGCGCCCGACGGGGCGCTGGTGCCGGCCGCGCTCGCGGCCGTCGCCAAGGGCGGGCGGGTGGTCTGCGGCGGGATCCACATGAGCGACATCCCGGCCTTCCCCTACGCGCGGCTCTGGGGCGAGCGCGCGCTGCTCTCGGTGGCCAACCTGACCCGCGCGGACGCGCACGGCTTCTTCGCGATGGCGCCGCGGGCCGGCATCCGCACCCGCACGCGCACCTATCCGCTGATCCGGGCCAACGAGGCCGTGGCCGACCACCGCGCCGGAATCCTGACGGGCGCCGCCGTGCTGGTGCCCTGAGCCTGGTGCCCTGAGCGCGCGCCCGACTCCGCTTCGCACGGAACCCGTTGACTTGAATCAAGGTCCGGCCCGGGGCGCCGGAGGAGGATGCCCCATCGAACCTGCGATCCCGGTCTGGGGAAGCAGCGGGGAGGCGGGGATGCGGATCTCGAACATCATGGTCTCGGTCGATCCCATGGGCGCGGACCGCGTCCGGCTCGCCGCCGGGCTCGCGGAGCGGCTCAGGGCGCGGCTCACCGGCGTCGCCGCGCGCCAGGTCCCGAGCCTGATGCCGGTCGGCGACATGCTGGAGGTCGAACGGGTCTACGAGGACGAGGAGCGCTGGGCGCGCGAGCAGCTCGACGAGGCCAAGGCCCTGTTCGAGCGCGAGGCCGGCGCGGCGCCCAAGACCGCCTGGCGCTCCGCGCTGGCCGATCCCCTGCTCCACCTCCTCGATCAGGCACGCACCGCCGACCTCGTGGTCGTGGGCCGCCAGGGCGCGGCGGACGGCGATCCGGGCCTGCTCGCCGTCCCGACCGGCGCCGTCCTGATGGAGGTCGGCCGCCCGGTGCTCGTCGTGCCGCCCGGCATCGAGCGCCTCGCGGCCCGGCGCGTCGTCGTCGGCTGGAAGGACACGCGCGAGGCGCGCCGGGCGATCCACGACGCCCTGCCGTTCCTGGGACATCCCGAGCGGACCTGCGTGGTGGCGGTGGGGCCGGGCGCGCGGAACGAGGGCGCGGAGGGCGCGGCCGAGTACCTCGCGGGGCACGGCATCGCGGCCACCACACACCTGCTGCCGAGCCCGGTCATCGGCCCCGCGGACGAGCTGATGCGGTTCGCCCGGGCCGAGGAGGCGGATCTCATCGTGATGGGCGCCTACGGCCATTCGCGCCTGCGCGAGTGGATCTTCGGCGGCGTCACCCGCGACGTCATGCGGGCGACGCCCGTCTGCTGCCTGATGAGCCACTGATGCGCGCCCCGACCGTCATGGCGGCCGTCGCGGCGGCCGGTCTCCTCGCGCTGCCGCCGCTCCCCTTCGCCGCCCCGGCGGCCGCCTGGGACCGCCGGGTGCAGCAGGGCGAGACGCTGGCGCGGACGAACTGCGCCCGCTGCCACGCGGTCGGGCGCGTCGGCGCGAGCCCGCTCGGCGAGGCGCCTCCCTTCCGCGACCTGCACACGCGCTACCCCGTCGAGGATCTCGGCGAATCCCTCGCCGAGGGCATCCGCACCGGGCATCCCGGCATGCCCGAGTTCCGGTTCGACCCGGACCAGGCGGAGGCCCTGATCGCCTACCTGAAGACCCTGGAGCGCTGAGCGAGGAGCGTCCCGATGTACCTGCGCTGCCTTCTCGTTCCGACCGGACCCGGGATCGACGCCGCGCGCCGGCTCGACGCGGCGCTCCGCCTGAGCCGGCGCCTCCGCGCGCATATCGGCGTCGCCTTCGTGGCGCCCGGACCCGAGCACGTCATGGCCGCCATGGCGGGCCTCGCGCCCATGGACTGGACCTCCGTCGCGGCCATCGAGCAGGGGGTGCGCGAGGCCGCGGCCGAGGGCAAGGCGGCCCTCCGGGCCTGGTGCGGGCGCGAACGGGTGCCGTTCATGCCGCCGGACGGCCCCCTCGACGCCACCTTCGCGACCTGGACCGAACACGCGGGCGAGATCGAGCCGGTCCTGACACTCGCGGGCCGCGTGAACGATCTGGTGGTGGTGGACCGCCCGGACCCGGCCGTGCCGTTCACGGGCCGCGCGCTCGACACCGCCCTGTTCTCGGTCGGGCGCCCCACCCTGATGGTCGGCGAGGCCGTGCCCCACGACCTGCTCGCCCACGTGATGGTCGCCTGGAACGGCAGCCTGGAGGCGACCCGCCTCGTCGGCCAGTCCATCGCGCTGCTGCGCGAGGCGGCCCGGGTCACGGTCGTGCACGCCCGGACCGAGCGCTTCGAGGAGGCGCGCGCCGCCGACCTGTGCGGCTACCTGCGCTGGCACGGCATCGTGGCGGAGGCCGTCACGCTCGGGATGGAGGAGCCGCTCCCGGTCGGCACGGCGATCCTCGCCGAGGCGGAGCGGCGGGGCGCCTCGATGCTGGCGCTCGGCGCCTACACCCACAGCCGGGTGCGCGAGTTCCTGCTCGGGGGCGTCACCCGCACGGTGATCGAGAACGCGCAGCTGCCGGTGCTGATGGCCCACTGAGCGCGTGTCCGCCGGCGCCGTGGGCGACCGGAAGCGGGCGCGGCGGGACAAGGCCCGGCCGTCCGATCGCGGCACGACCCGGACAGGAACCTGTCCTCATACCACCGCGCCGTGCCCCCTCTTCCATAGGGAGAGGGTTGGGGTGAGGGGTATGACCTTTCAGATCTGAGCGTGCCATCGACGCGCGTTCAGCTCAGCGCTTTTACTGGAAGCCTCATACCCCTCACCCGGCTTTCTGCGAAAGCAGACCTCTCCCTACAGGAGAGGGGACCCGCGCCTCGTCCTCAGCCGATGCGTCAGACCGAACCCATCGACCGGAAACGGTATCAGACGGCATGGAGGTGCCGCCGGATCTCGTCCACCGGATGCTTGGTCAGGTCCTTGTCGATCTCCGCGACGATCACCTGGCGCAGGCGCTCCGGCAGCGCCTGCCGCAGCTTAGCCAGCGCTCGCGGCGGGGCGACGACGACGAGGGCGGCGAGCGGGTCGATCGCGCCGAGGGCCTGGGCGACGGCGCCCGCGAACTGCCGCTCGGCCAGCGCGTGCCAGTCGGTCTGCGCGATGGCGCTGCGCCGGTCGCCGAGCCTGACCCGCGGCGGCCTGTCCGTTCCCTGCAGATGCGTCGGCGGGTTCGGGGGCGCCTCGAGCACCCGCTGGACCTGAAGGTCCGGTCGGAGCGGGTGCCCGGCATTCCGAAGCACCAGGGCCTTGCGGCCGTCGCAGACGACGACGTAGCCCTCGTGCGGGATCGTGAGGTTCGGCCGGTCGTTCATGATGCGGCTCCGGTCCCGGGCGCGCCGCGCCCTCGGCGGCGCGTCGGTCAGTGGCTCATCAGGCAGCAGATGGGGGAGGCTGCCAGCAGGTGGCGGGTGACGCCGCCCAAAGCCCACTCGCGCAGGCGCGAATGGCCGTAGGCCCCCGTGACGATCAGGTCCGCGGCCTGCTCGGAGGCGGCGTCGATCAGCGTCTCGGACGGCTCGGCGCCGCGCGCGTCCCGGTGGAGCGCCGTCACGGCGATGTCGTGGGCCTGCAGGAACCCGACGATGTTGCGGGTGTCGGCCGCACCCCGTCCGTCGTCGACGGCGACGACCACGGTATGGGAGGCGCGCCGCAGGAAGGGCAGCGCGTCCCGCACCGCGCGGCGCGCCTCGCGGGAATCCTTCCACCCGACGGCGACCCGCCGGGCGTCGAGGTGGTCGATCCCCGGCGGCACGATCAGGACCGGCCGCCCGAGATGCATGACGAGGTCTCCCGGATCGACCGAGAACAGGGCCGGGCCGGTCTCCGCCCGGCGCCCGACCACGACGAGGTCGGCGGCCGCGGCCTGGGCCATCAGGAAGGGCAGCGGCAGGTCGATGTTCGAGCGCCACTCGACGCGGCTGCGCCCGGCGGAGGCCTCCTCGAAGGCCGCGTGGGCCTGTCGCAGGTCGTCCAGCACGCTCTCGTTCGAGGCGGTCAGCGCGTAGGAACTCGCGGGCGTCGGCCCCACCGGCGGGACGGCGTAGGCCGCCCGCTCCGCGGCGACGCCGATCAGCCGGGCGCGGAAGTCGTCGGCGAGGTGGCCGGCGAGACGGACGCGCTCCCGCGCCTGCGGGGCGAGATCGACGGCCACCATGATGCTGGCGAAGGTCATCGGGGAACTCCGGGTGGCGGGGGCGCGGCCGCGCGGGGCTCAGCCCAGCGTGAGGTGGTCCTCGACGGCGCGCACGCCGGGGGCCGACCAGGCGGCGTTCTCGGCAAGCTCCCGCTCGTACCAGGCGTTGACCTTGCCCTCGAGGACGACCTTCGCGTCCTTGACCGTCACCGTGATCGCATCCGCCTCCAGTTCCGCGTTCCGCTTGAGGGCCGCCACGATCTTCGCGCGCACGTCCGGCACGCTCGCCCGCGGCGCCACCTCGATCGTGTTCATGATGCCGGCGACGCCGGCCAAGCGCCGGATCGCCCGGTAGGCCTCCTCCTTCTGGTACTGCCAATCGACCTTGCCGGAGAGCGTCACCCAGCCGTTCTGGACCTTCACCTGCACGGCGTCCTTCGGCACGGTGACCGACCAGTCGAGCATCTGCACCGCGCGCTGGGCGATGTCCTCGTCGCGTGGCGGGGTCTCGCCGCCGAAGCGGACCTTGATCTCCTCGACCACGCCGCGCACGCCGCGCACCTTCTGGGCGGCCTTCTCGGCGGCGACGCGCTCGGTGTAGCTGGCGACATGCCCCGTGAGCGTGACGATACCGTTCTCCACGGCGACGCCGATATGGGCCGCGTCGATGCTCGGGTCGAAGTCCAGCTCGTCGATGACGTTCTGGCGAATCATCTTGTCGCTCATCTGAGGTCTCCTTGGTGTCCAGGGCGGGCCCGGAGGGGGCCGACGCTTACGCCCGGCAGGCGAGCGGACATTGATCCAGCGCAAGGGGCTCACCCGCCGCGATCCGCGATTGCATCGGGCACGCCCGCGCGCCGCTGCCGCGCTTCCCGCGACGGGCGGCCACCTCGGAGACCATGTCCCGGGCATCGAACAGCCGTTCGAACAGCGGCACATCCGAGAAGGCCGCGGGGATGCGCGCGCTGCCCGCGATCAGCGCGAAGGGGATGCCCCGCCGACGCAGGGTGCAGGCGAGCGGGAAACAGGAACCCTGGTTCAGATCGACGCTGACGATCGCGAAGTCCGGCGGCGCCCCGTCGAGGCTCAGGGCCGCATCCGCACAGGTCGCGTACGGACCGCTGACCGCGCATCCGGCTTCCTGCAGCCGATCCTCCAGCCACATGCCCGGCAGCGCCTGCGGCTCGGCGACGAGCACGGTCGGGCCGCCTTCCCCTCCACATTCGTGCATCACGCGTTTCCTGTACCCGGTTGCGGCAGGGCGAGGATGGCGTGGGCGGCCCGCTCCGCCTTGCGCTGGATCAAGGGAGCGCGGCGGTGGCCGACATGGCCAGGACGGCGAGCAGCATGCAGGCGGTGGCGACCCATCCGAGCAGCCTGAGAGGCCCGCGCACCGCGAAGGCGCCCATGATGTCGGCGCGGGCGGCGGCCAGCATCGTCACGGTCATGACCGGCACGGCGATGACGCCGTTGACGACCGCGCTCCAGTAGAGCGCCCGGATCGGATCGACCGCACCCAGGCTGATGATCATGCCGACGAGGGTCGCGAGCGCGACCGTGCCGTAGAAGGCGCGCGCCTCCAGGATCCTGCGGCCGAAGCCCACCGGCCACCGCCGCGCCTCGCCGACCGCGTAGGCCGCCGATCCGGCCAGAACCGGCACCGCCAGCAGGCCGGTGCCGACGATGCCGAGCGCGAAGACCGCCGCCGAGAACGGTCCTGCCAGGGGGCGCAGGGCCTCGGCGGCCTGCGCCGAGGTCCGGATGTCGGTGATGCCGTGCGGGTGCAGCACGGAGGCGGTGGTGACCATGATGGCGAGCGCGGCGAGGTTCGAGAAGGCCATGCCGACGAGCGTGTCGACCTCGATCCGGCGGAGCGCCTCGGGGCCCTGCTCGGGCGCGTGCAGGAGGTCGCGCCGGTTCGGGAAGGCGCGCAGGTCCTCTGCCTCCTCCGCCGCCTGCCAGAAGAAGAGGTAGGGACTGATCGTGGTCCCGAAGAGCGCCACGAGCGTCGTCAGGCCGCCGTTGCTGAGGTCGATCCGGGGGATCGCCACGGCGCGTCCGAGGTCGGCCCACGCCACGTGGGCGAAGATCACCACGCCCAGATAGGCGAACAGGCTGAGCGTCAGCCATTTCAGGACGGCGACGTAGCGCGTGTACTGCAGGACGAGCTGCATGAAGACGCAGATGCCCGAGAAGAGGACGACGTAGAGCCAGTTCGGCCCCGGTAGCAGCAGGTTGAGGGCATCCGCCATGGCGCCGAGATCGGCGCCGAGATTTAGGATGTTGGCGGCCAGCAGCAGGAGCACCACGGCCTGGAGCAGGCCATTCGGATAGTGCTCGCGCAGGACGCCCGCGATGCCACGCCCGGTGGTGCGCCCGATTCGAGCCGAGACCATCTGCACCGCCGCCATGAGGGGCAGGGTATACAGCATGGTCCAGCACAGCCCGAAGCCGAGCTGGGCCCCGGCCTGGCTGTAGGTGGCGATGCCGCTCGGGTCGTCGTCCGAAGCGCCCGCGATCAGGCCGGGGCCCAGCACGCGCAGCAGGCGCGGCTTCGACGGCCCGACGGACGGGCTCGGCACTTCAGGGTCGTCGGCCTCTGCGACCGCGGCGACGGGTCCGGCGCTCATGCGGGCGCGCTCGACCCCGCGGGTCCCGGCCGCGCGCCCACCCCGCCGGACCGGACGGCGCGGGCCACCCGCAGCGCCGCGGCCAAGTCGTCGCGGTCGGTCCCGTAGCGGCGGCAGAGATCCTGCAACCAGCGCGGCTGGCCGTTCGCGGCCTCGGGGATCTCGGCGTAGGGGACGTGGTACATCCCGTCGAGCGCCTCGATGCCGTAGCCGGTGACGGCCCATTGGCGGCCCTGCCAGTGCACCGGCTGCGTCAGGTCATGGCTCATGGGGTCCTCCTCAGGCGCTCCGCTCGGTCAGCTCCACCACCTCGCAGGTGTCGGCCCGCAGCCGCCAATCGACGACCCCGACCGCCTCGCGGAACATCGCCTTGGCCGCGTAGGCCGCGGAGACGTCGGACCGGGCGCGGACGACCGCCTGCTGTTGCAGGACGCGATGATCATGGCCGGTGTCGTCCGGAACGACCTTGTGGAAGCTGACGAGATAGGCACGCTGCATGGCTCAACTCCGCGATCGAAGCGGCGAGCAACCTGAGCCCGTGAGGATCCGAAGGCCTTGATCCAACGCAAGGGCGCGGGCCCGCTCAGGTGCCGGCCGCGGGCGGGAAGAGACGTTCGCGGCCCCCCTTGCCGCTGGACTGGGACTGGGACTGGGACGTCGCGGCGCGGTGCGCACGGGCCTTGCCGTGCATCGGCCAGTAGCGCTCCATCGCCAGGTAGGTGAAGGATGCCGACCATCCGATCAGGAGCAGGCCGTTGAGCGCCTCGACGCCGGTGAGCAACCGGGCGTGGCCGAGGGGGACATGGTCCCCGTAGCCGAGCGAGCTGTAGGCGACCACGGAGACGAAGAGACAATCCTCGAAGGTCTCGATGGGAACCCCCGAGAAGGCGCCAAGCCCCAGCCGCAGGACGAGCAGCCAGTAGGCGCCGGCATAGACCCAGACCGCGACCGTGTGGCCCGCGAAGGCGGCGAGCACGACGACAATGATGCGCCAGCGCGGCGGCACCGGCAGTTCGGCGAGGTGCTCCGAGGTCAGGCGCAGCGTCTCGTAGAGAACAAGGATCGTCACCACGACGAGGACGACGCTGGCAACCAGCACGACGAGCATGGATCCGGTCCGTAGGAGATGCCCCGCGGAGGCTGCCCATCAGGGTTCGACGGCGCATTGACCTGTCTCAACGATCGCTCCGGGAATGCCGTGATCCAGATCAACGCGGGCCGGGATCCCGTGCGGTCCACTGCTTGCCGGCGTGCTGGGCGGGCGTCCGCGCCAGGAGGCGAACATGCCGCGCCAGGAGGCGATCATGGCGGACATCCGCGTGGCCGAGGAACTCTGGTCGGCGGGCATGCTGCCCGCGGGCGTCCTGGAACGCTGGCTCGTCTCGAGCGGCGCGCGCGTGCGGGCCGGCGAGGCCGTGGCCGCCGTACGGATCGGCGAGGCCCTGCACGACATCCTCTCGCCTGCGAGCGGGCGCCTGGAGGTACTCGCGCCGGCCCATGAGGTGATCGATCCCGGCCGCGTCATCGCCGCGGTCCACGGCTGAGGAATCCGACGACACCGGCGGAGATAGGTCATGTCGCCCTTCAAGACGTCGGCCGCCCCCTTCCGGCCGGGCTGGCGAACGGACGAGCTCCTCGTGGGCGCCGCGCAGCACATCGCCGGGACGGCCCTGGTGCTGGCGGCCTGGCTCCTGGTCTTCACCGGCCACGACGCCGCCGCCGCCTCGGCGCTGCTGCCCGGCCTGGTGATCCTCGCGCTCACGGCAGCCAACCAGATCCGCCATCGGGCGGCCGGCGAGCGGGCGGTCGCCATCGCCGGGGCTTGGACGGTTCTGGCGCCCTGGCTGCTCGGATTCGCGGCGAACGACGCGGCAACCTGGGCGCATCTCGCGTTCGGGGGCATGGCCCTGGCCTGCGCCATCACGTGGCTCAGGATCGCGCGGCCGTCATAGAGGCGCTCGCGCGCGGCGCCGTACGCGCCTCCGTCCGACTGCCCGCGCGGGCCCGCAGGTCCCGCGGAAGATGGCGACGGCCGGACCGAGGCGTCCTCACCGGAGCCGCGCGCGATTTCGACCCGTCATGCCCTCCTGATCCCGTAGGCCTTCATGCGGGAAGCCAGTGTCGTGGGCCGCAGGCCGAGCAGCTCGGCGGCGCCCCCCGGGCCGAAGATCTTGCCGCCGCACAGGGCCAGGGCCTCCACGATCTCGGCCCGGTCATGGGCGCGCCGCTCGGTCTCGCTCCGCGGGCGCTGTCCCGGGACGGCGCCCGCGTGGCCGTGCCGGGCGATGGTCGCGCTCGGTGCGGCTTCCCCGGCCTCCGGCAGATCGAGGCGCAGGCGGCCGCGCTGGGCCAGGATGACGCCGCGCTCGATGGCGTTCTCCAGCTCGCGCACGTTTCCCGGCCAGTCGTAGCGGGTGAGGCGGCGGACGTCGCCCTCCGTCAGGCGGGGTTCGGGCACGCCGAGGCGATGGGCGGCCCCGGTGAGCATGTGCTGGGCGATCAGCGGGATGTCCTCCGGCCGCTCGCGCAAGGGGGTCGCGCCGATCGGGAAAACGTTGAGGCGGAAGTAGAGGTCGCCGCGGAAGCGGCCCCGTCGCACCTCCTCCTTCAGGTCGCGGTTCGTCGCGGCCACGAGACGCACATCGACGGCGCGGGTGCGCTCCTCACCCACCCGCTCGAAGGAACGGTCCTGCAGCACTCGGAGGAGCTTGCCCTGGAGGTCGAGCGGGATCTCGCCGACCTCGTCGAGGAACAGCGTGCCGCCGTCGGCCAGCTCGAAGCGCCCGACACGGTCGCGCAGCGCCCCCGTGAAGGCGCCGCGGGCGTGGCCGAAGAACTCGCTCTCGAACAGGTCACGCGGCACCGCCGCGCAGTTGACGCGGATGAGCGGGCGCTCGCGGCGACGGCTCGCCTCGTGGATCGCACGGGCGATCAGCTCCTTGCCGGTCCCGGACTCGCCCGTCACCAGCACCGTGGCGTCGGTGCCGGCCACGAGGTCGATCTGGCGGCGGATCGCCTCGATGGCCGGGCTGCGGCCGATGATGCCCTGGTGGTGGCTCCCGGCCCGGATCTCCTCCTTCAGGTAGGCGTTCTCCAGCTCCAGGCGCTCGCGCAGGGTGACGACCTCGGCCAGCGCCTGCCGCAGGCGCTCGTCCGCCTCCCGCCGCTGGCTGACGTCGCGGAACACGATGACGGCGCCCACCAGGGCACCGCGGTCGCGGATCGGCGTCGAGGTGTACTCGACCGGGAAGGACGTGCCGTCGCGGCGCCAGAACACCTCGTCGTCGACCTGATGCACGGCGCCGTCGCGGAAGGCGGCGTAGATCGGACAATCGCGATGGGGATAGGGGCAGCCGTCCGGATGGGTGTGGTGCACGGCCGCGTGCATGTCGCGGCCGACGAGGTCGGCGGCGGCCCAGCCGAGCATGCGCTCGGCGGCCGGGTTCACGAAGGTCGTCATCCCGTCGGCGTTGACCCCGTAGATCCCCTCGCCCGCCGCGCGCAGGATCAGCTGGTTCTCGCGCTCGATGTCGCGAAAGATCCGCTCCATGCGCTGCCACTCGGAGAGGCCGGCGCGCATGTGGCGGTCGGCCTCGCGGTCGATCTGGCGCCGGCGGCGCTCGTCGAGGTCGAACAGGGTGACGAGGACGAGGCCGCCGGGCAGTGCGGTGCCGACGGCCTCGAGCTCGAGGACCCGTCCAGCTCCGTGCCGGGGCGAGAGCGTGTGGGTCCACCAGCGGCCCTCGGCCTGAACGGCCTGCGTGAACACGATCAGCGCCGGGCGCTGACCCGGATGCAGCCCGCTCGCCGCCATGCCCCGCAGCGCGGCCCGTGGATGGCCGAGGAGGCGTGCGGCGACCGCGTTGGCATCGATGATCCGGTCGGCCTCCGGATCGAGCACCAGCATGGCCTCGGCACCCGCCTCGAAGACGAGGCCGAAATCGCGCTCGCGGCCGGGATCCGCAGGCTTTCCGCTCGACGCTTGGGACATCACGAAATCTCGTCGGCGCGCTACGGAGATTCGTTATACACGAGATTCCGTGGCAACCTACTGTGTCCATAACCGTCTGAAACGAATTACGCTTTTCTGATTTCTGCGATTGGCACACGCTTTGCCGACCGCCCCATGTCGCGAGACGCACGAGGCTTGCGACCTGCGCCACGCAACTATCGTCCGCGCCCAGCGCGGCCGAGCCGCTCGCTGCCGACCCTCGACACGCGCCGCCCCGCCGAGGCCGGCCCCATCCGGAGAGACCCGATGAAGCGCGAAGACCTGACCGAGAAGCTCCTCGACATCAAGCGGGAGAAGGGCTGGACCTGGCGGTACATCCAGGAGGAGATCGGCGGAATCTCACCGATCCTGATCACCGCCGCCTGCATGGGCCAGATGAAGCTGCCCAAGGCCCAGGCGAAGAAGGCGGCCGAGCTGTTCGGCCTCAGCCAGGCCGAGGAGCGGATGCTCAACGAGGCGCCCTATCGCGGCTCGATCCCGCAGATGCCGCCGACCGACCCGCTGATCTACCGCTTCTACGAGCTGGTGATGGTCTACGGCACCACGTGGAAGGAGCTGATCCAAGAGGAGTTCGGCGACGGCATCATGTCGGCGATCGACTTCAACATGACCATGGAGCGCGAACCCAACAACAAGGGTGACCGCGTGAAGATGAACCTCTCCGGCAAGTTCCTCCCGTACAAGTACTACGGCAACGAGGAGGGCGTGCCCGAGTACGGCTCCAAGGAACCGTAGGACGGGACCGGCCGGCGCCGCCGAGCCGGCAGCGCTTCGGCGTCCGGGTGCCGTTCCCCATCGGCGAGGATTCGGCCATGAGCATCGCCCGCGCCTACGGCATGCTGCCGGCGGGTGCGGCGTCGAGCGCGAGGGTGTCCGCCTGCTCGGCGGCGCCACCTTGTTCGGGGTCGGCTGGGGCTCGCCGGGTTCTGCCCCAGCCCCGCCCTGGCGGGCCTGGCCCTCGCCCTGTAGCAGGTCACACTGTTTGTGGCGGCGATGGCCGGGGAAATGCTGCTCCACCGGTTCGCCGGGAAGCAACCGGCGCATCCCTGATACGGAAAGATTCGCCCCGTGATGGGGCAGGCGCCTGCCCATCCTCCCAGGCGGTCGCCTTGTCGGCCCGTCGCAGCTTGGCCACCTCCCTCGCAAACCTTGAGCATGGCCGTCCAGCAGATCAGGGCGATATCCATCCCGTCGAGAGTTACGCCGCGCGGACAGCGCACTCCGCCTAGAATCAGCGAGGCCTTCGACCATCCGGCGGCTGGGAAGGTTGCAGCTTTATGTCATTCGCCCATCGCTGGCCGACGAAGAATATGCGCGGGCCAGCGATGAGGACGGATGTGAGGCCGCCAATGGCCCTGCCGCTTCCTTACAATGGAAGAATTATCTCCCGATCCCGGTCTCATAGCTCGACGCGAGCCGCAACTCCTCACTGTTCTCCGCACAGCCCCGCATCGCTGTGGCTTACGTCGTCTTCTAAATACCGACGCTCGCCGCCCCGGCTTCCGCGGCTTCACGGACCGTAGCGCCGTTACGAAGAGCCTGAGCTATCGCCGCCGATACCATATCGATAGCGTAGGCGCGTTCTTCTCCGTGATCGTAGGCGTTGTTACCCTGGCTTCCGAGCCGCGCGTGGTAGCTGTCGGGATAGTTTTTGTTCATCCGCTCCTTCAGCAGGGCGGACGCGGCGTTGTAGTTCTGCTCGAAGCCACGGCCTGGATAAGCGCCTCGACCCGGTGAGGCGCCGTTCTCCACGGCGTCCGCCATCTTACGGCTGGATTGCTCAGCTCCCGTTCCAGATAAAAGCCAGTTCAGCTTGGCCTTGAGCAGCGTGAGAAAGGACATTTGCGTACCGGTTCGGGCATCGTCAAAGGACGGCTTTCCAGTTTGGTAGCATGCCTCGAACTAGGCACGCTCATTCTTAAGTGAAGACGGTTTCGTATCCGGCCTCGTCGGTAGCTGAGGCTGGAGCAGCGACCGCCAAGTTCAGCGTTTGCTCTGACGTGCGGCAGGGATCCCCTTCCGTGCAGCCTCGCCGCCGCTCGGATCGAACGGTACGACCGGTCCACCGCAGCCGACGCACACGGATTTCGTCAGCCGCTCCGTGCGCTCTTGGCGGTTTCTGTCTGCGGCCTCTCGCTGGTCAGCCTCCAGCTTGAGCCGCTTCTTCACCGCGTCCGCCATAGGCGTTCTGGAAGCGGCGCCCTTGGTTGCGGATGTCACAGTCTCGGCCGATTTCGCCCCGTTTAGAAACGATCCGGCGACAAGCGTGCCGACCGTAAGAAGGACGAGGGCGATCGTCAGGCGCATGGGTTGGCATCCTGCGTTGCGGTATTGCTCAGTGGAAAAACTTCCGCCGGGTCAGTCGTTATCGGAGCGCTCGCTTATCAGCGTGCCCTTCGGACAGAAGACGCCTTGCCAGACAGCCTCACGGCTCTGGACCGTGATGCGGGAGCGGCCGGCATCGCTCTGACGGCCGCTCTCGACCCGGGTTCGAACAAGGCCAAGCCTCTGCTCTTCTAAGAGGCGCGGGAGCGAGATGCCCAGCTTGTCCGCGAGCTCACTGGGATCGACCAGCCACTCGCCGCGGGCATTGCAATCGAAGCGCATGGGGGAGACCCTCCATCAGCTCGGCAGCAGATGCGGGGCTGAGTGCGACCTTAACACACTTCCGGTTGCGGCCTACCGACCGGGACCGGACTTTCTCCAGCCAGAAGCGCTCGTCCGTCGATCGACCGCCTTTTGCGGATCAGGCTTATCGGCCACGAGACGCTTCACGCGCTCGTTGAAGTCCTCGGTCGAGACGGACGTCGCTCTGCCGTTGGTAGGGGTACGGGCCATCATGAGCCTCCGCATCGTTGCCCAGAGCACGGGATTGCGCGGGGGGTAATTCCGAGATGGCTACGCTCAGGCCCGATTACGAGGGCATTCGGTGTCCGCTCTGACCTTCACCGGCGACGGCCTGCTCGCCCGCTTCGCCAGCCAGCTCGCGGTGCTCGGAGCTAATGCCCCAATCGCCTTGTCCCGCGCCCTCAACCACATCGGCGTCAGCCCTCCTACCCAGGTCATCCGCAACCTGACGAAGCAAACCGGGCTCAAGCGCTCGGTGATCGTGAAGGGGTCAGGTTAATCGGGCGACGGCCGCAGCCGAGCAGTTCGGGTACGGCGGGCGCCTCACCTACACGCTGAGCACAAAGCGCGGCGACATCAGCCTGAAGTTTTTCGACCCGAAGGTGGTCAAGGGCGGCGTCTCGGCCAACCCCGCGGTCGGCGTCAAATGTTCGCCGGCACCTTCACTCACGGCGGCCGCTTCTCGAAGCGCGTCGGCCCCGTGATGGGCGGGCACGTCTGCAGGAACATCGACCCGAACCACGGGTGGCGGGGCAAGGCCGACCTGCAGAACTCCGGCGTCTACATCCCAGACGAGATGCTGCAGGGCGCGACCGAGGCGGCGCTCATGCAGGTCATGGGCGAGGAGCTCAAGGCACACGTCACTCACGAGATTGAGCACCTGATGGGGATGCCCGGGCTCTGAGGGGCGTTCACAACGCAGTGGGGCGATCGGGAGTATCCCCGGACCGCCTCATACTCATCCGCCCAGCTGTTGCCTGGGGTCTCAGTACCCGTCATAGAATCGGCGCGGTCGATCATAGCCACCGCGGCCGTAGCCATAGCCATCGCCCCGATAGACCGGCCGATCGCCGTAGTCGCCGCGCGGCCCACCGTACCCGTACCCAGGGCCACGGTCGTTCGGACGGCAGTCACCAAATCGGTTCGGGTGCCAACCCGGACCACAGCCGCCGGCCACAGTCTCGATCAACTCTTTGCTCTGGATCGGACCAACACTTATAGGCGCAGCGTTGGCCGCCGTTGCGATGCCAAGGCCGCCGGCAACTGCGGCGGCCAACCCAAGCACTTTCGCACGCATCATCGTAGAATCCTTTGGAACTCGTCGGGCTTGGCAGAACGGCCCATTTAGTGAGAGCTTGGGCTAGGGCTCCTGAACCGTGGCTGAGGGATGCTGTCACGCTCGTGACAGGTGGCCCCCCACACAATCTTGGCGCTAGTCCTCATCATCGTCGTCGGGATCGACAGATCTGTCCCGCCGGTCGCGCGGCACCTCGTCACGTCGCATGTCACGGCGCATTTCCCGCCGTTCGATGTCCCGCTCCCGCTGACCGCGTGAGCGCATGTCGACCGAGGGGCCATCGGGGCCGATCTCAAGACGCTGGCCGGACGCTGGGTCACTGGCGAGAACACCAACTGTGAGCAGCGAGGATGCTAGTAGGACCTTCATGATCGCCTCCTCGTATCGATGGAGGACCAACCGGAGGTGAGCGGCAGCGTTCCGCTTGATGCTCTGTGGCCCGAGCACTCGGCTGGATGGCTCAGAGATCATCCGCCGCCGGCTCGCCGTTCACGATGACGGGGACGCCGTTGGTGTCCCGCACTGGGCAGAGGACGGTTGCTGGATCGCAGCCTGATGCTCAGGATCCTACGCGCCGTGTTGCAGGAAGGCTCCCAATTCGATGTGAGTTAGGTGACCGCCAGAGGGCCCGTTCGGCTGATGGATCACGAAGGCACGGCCGTTTTCAGGCTCGCGTCCGAGAAACCAACAATCCCCGTTCGGACTACGGTACCGATCTCGTCTGTTGGTTATGGACACGAGCTCCCCTGCTTGGCGCCAAGCATACGCCGGCGCGGTGGATCATGCGAGGGTACGAGGGAGGAAGGCTGGACGGCCCGAACTGGGTTCAAAGTCGAAACTAAGACACGGCCAGCATTTGCACTGCCAAATCTCCGGATGTTCGCGCCACCTCTACCTGAACCTCCATCCTGGCGAAAAATATAGAGCGCGACATTGTCATTTATGTCAGATTTTTTGCGAAAAAGCAGCAACTAGTACGATTGTTGCGCAGATTTTTTGGACTGCGGCCCGGGATTTTTCATGCCCATACCTCCAAGGATGTACGAAGAGATATTAAACTGTCTCTGTCCGATATTTGAGGCCGATCACAAACGCAAAGGTATTTGGTTCAATTCAATATCGAGATGCAACTGGGCCTCATGCAAAAATGCAATTATTAGCCATGGTGAGAAATTGCAGCTCTTTGCCGTCATCTACAGCTACTAAGAGTCTTCTTGTAGCATAGGCGTGAGCGCAGTGGGCAGACATACAGAACGAGTTCTACTCCCGGAGATAGCAGCACTCTCTGCCTTTGAAGGTGATCCGGCCCTCAGCCGCGGTCATGTGCTGATATCAGCAGGCATGGGCGTGCTCCAACTGTGAGGTGCCCCAACCGTTCACGGCACCGTGAGTTGCCGATCGGCGCAGCGCTGACACGGTTCGTGACGCATCCTGTTCGAGCATTGCTTGGGCGCGCTCAAACGTGCCTCGCGTCACCCTCGAAAGTTGCTGTGCGGACCCGAAGCGCCGCGAGCTGATCCTCGATCTTTTTTAGCACAGTCTTGGCTGCGGCGGTGTTCAGCCCCTGGTCCGTCAAAGCCGCGATGACCGAGACATAAGCATCCTGCCTTTCCTCCAGGTCTGCGATCTCCCTATTCAGGGCGTCGAGCCGCTCTTCCGCCGATCCTGCCATGATCTACCAGCTCCTCAGCCTCTCTGGCGTCGATGTCTACAGAGATCGCAAGGCTGCAGTTCCGCAAAGTCGTTTCAGCGAACGTTCGTCGCTCCCGGGTTGAATGGCCCTTCTGGGTGAGCAGCGGAGCTTGGCTTGCCGCCCGCAAGCAGACATTCCGCCTTGGACTCATCTCGGTATGGAGTTCGTTGCCACCCAGGGTCGTTACGGACGCGGAACTTCGCCTTTCGAGAGCACACTATTCAGATTAGTCCTCCGCCGGCTCCGACGCGCAGTCCAGCAATGGCTCGTTGAACGAGAAGGCCGGAAGTTCGGGACGGGCGAGAGGAAAACCCCTCGCCGTTGGGGGTATCTTTGTCGTCCGAGAAGGCGCACAGTACCCGCATCACCGAATGGATTGATCCAGGCTTCGGTGGCTGAGGGCCTGTGCCCCCGCCTGCGACGGACAGGCAGGCATGGCCGATCTTCTCAAGTTCCCCGCCAACTCACGCCCGCGGCACGTGCGCCGAGCGTATCAGGTGCATCGGTTCGTCAAGAGCGGCTGCGTGCTAACGTCCTGCATCATCACGGCCCGCGACGACAGTGACGCCAAGCGGCAGGCGGCAGGCTTGACCGCGGGGAACCGTACTGAACTCTGGGCCAGTGACCGCCTCGTTGCCGTATTCGGCGCGTTCGAGAACCCGATTGCGAGCGCGATCCGGTTGCATGCGGAACGACCGACGACCGAACAGTGAGGACGCCTCTGCCCGGCCTCACGACATTCCCAGGAGCGAGACCATGGCGACGGAAAAGAAGCGCGGCAATCGCGAGACGAAGAAGCCGAAGAAGCCCGTGCCTAAGAGCAATGCCGCGGCGCCTTCAACGAAAGGCACCGTCGTACCTGCCACGAAGACCGCTGGTCGAGGCTGAGCCGGTGTTCGATCTCCATGGCGCTTCTGCATGATAGAGCCAAGCCGACCGCGAATATGCCCGGTGATGCAGAAAATGATCACACTGATTGTTCAAAGGTCGCAGTTTCCCGGCCTTCTGGAGCGGGGACAACTCATCGATCAACTTACGGATCTTGAAGCTGAGGGCATCGCTCAGGATGCGCCGTGGCGGACACTTGAGGCGATCCGGGCAGCCCGGATGAAGCTACGCGTCGAAGGCCTGATGGCCGGAACGCCGCTTCCGCGCGGTCAATGAAGGACTGGACCATGCCCGGAGACGCGCATGCTCGAAGTAGCTCTTCGCAGTCGACAACGATCCGTAGGGCTTAGAGAATTAGAACGGGCGCTTCCTCGCCTGATCGAAGGTAGAACACTGCGCCTTTCAACGAAGAAGAACGTAAAAGTCAAATTTCGCTCCCGGCTGTTCGTAGCGTGCGATGGAACAAATCGAGGCTCGAGGTCGTTTTTCCAAATTAGCCTGGAGGCGCATTCGATGCGTGCCGTTAAAATGTCCTTTGCATTCTTCGGGCTCATGATTGCCCCTCTCGCGGCTCAAACTGCCGTCTCGCCACAGCACAGCCGTGCGCAGTCGCCGAACATGCCGCAAGCGCATGAAACCGTGCCAGAGCGTGTTCATCCACAGACACCGGTTGCAACCGAGACGGTGAATGAAAATGCCCAAGCGCGTGACGCAGCCAAGCAGCCCAACTAGGTCGGGGCTGTTGCCTTTTCCAAACTCGACCGCAGACTTGCCAATCGAGCAGCGGGCTGACGGATCGAATGCCGACGGCGATATGTTGCCGATTGTCGACTCCGCCGCACCGACACTGTCCGAGCAGGCCGACACGCAACGTGAGACAGTCACACGCGCGGATCATGCATTCAGCCTCGCGGACCGGGCCATTGCGGACGAGGTAGCCCGGCACACAGGAGAGGCGATGGATTACAGCACGAGCCACGCATGTCCCGGTGCTCGGCAGCGCCGACGCGTCCGCATCGGTGCCGAGGTTTTCGACCGGATCGCTGCCATCGGCCGCCGTGAGAAGGTCAGTACAAGCACCCTGATTGAACGTATGCTTACAACCTGGGAGCGCCAGCGCCTTGAAGACGCTGAAGCTATTTCGCGGCGCCGAGCAGGGGCGGACAACGACACCCATATCGTGCGTGATTCGCGTTGAGAGCAGCGTATGACTAATCCGCGAATAGGAGCGCGGCCTATGCCCTAAGACTACGAGGTGGCCGGCTTCACTGGGGCATATAGCCAGGCTGCCTTTCGCTGTAGCCCTGCTTTCTTGCCATGAGCTCGCTCCCAGCATTCGCCAAAGCAGGCTGAGTCCGGCCGAAGCGGTCGATGAGCATGTGCGCTCGATCTGGCGAGATATGGTACTGATCCATGAGCCCGGTGATGATGCCTGCGAGCTCCTCGCGAGTGCCGCTTTGCTTCGACAAGCTAGCAACAAGTGTGTCAGCGGCCGACATCATTCTGAGATCCCGTTTAATCTCGGCCTTTGAGGGAAGCCGTGTGAGTCGTCCGAAGCGTGTTTCCCGTTGCATGACATGTCTCCAAACGGCGCCGGCCGCGAGAACTCGCAGCCGTATATTTTGGATTGTCCCCATGTTCGATTATGATACAAACATCTCTCGCTGAATATTGTTCCTCTGCCGCCTGAAAAACATTATTTTATCTAAAAATTATGTTTTGATTGTTTTACGGCTTGCAAAAAGCGGCCGTAGAAGCGCTGAAATGCTTTGAAAATCCGATTTTATGCTGCCTTTCGGTGCAGAGCCTAACGTTTATTTAGATAAGGAACGGCGTCCGCTCTGCTTTCGAGTTGCGCCGAAGGCAACTGTCGCAATTTCACCCATCCGAGTCGCGGGACATCGTCAACCAACGCGCCACCATGCGGACCTTTCTAGGCCCCGCATTGGGCCGGGACCCGGCGTCCAGCCAGCGACCGTGATGGGCGGCATCGTCCTTTCTGTCGGCTTCCACTGCCCGTGATGGATAATTGCGTTATGGCGTGATCGAGCCACCTTGTGATGGCCTTCAGTCTGCTCAAGGTGGTTGCGGCCGGGTCGAAGGCGTCTGCAAGAGTGTCGCTAGGAGCAACAAACGTTGCGATCCGATCGATTAGCCAAACAGAACCCGATTTATCCCAAGCGCTGGCACAAGATCGCGGTTCTGTGGAACAAATTGCGGCCTGCTCCCTTCCCTATAGGGTAGCGCAGCACGCGCCAGATGACGCTGCAGCGCGCGATCTCCGTCGTTACTTTTGGCGGGTCCAAATCCTGACCACGATGGCATAGCTCGTTCCTGCAGCAGTGATGCTGCCGATGCACGTGCTCGCATCCCACCCTTTGCCGTTTTGGATGCAGTGTAACGATCCCGTTCGCACCGCAGGGCCCACGGCAGTCTCGTGCTGCCGCCCCGTTTCGTCCGATCCGAGGAGATGACCATGCTGGTCGCGAGAATGCTGAGGCTGACCGTGTCGGTCTGCCTGCTCAGCCACGCAGCTGCAGCTCAACCATCCGATGTCTCGACGCCCGACACAGGGCGGCCGGCAAATCTCTGCCAGGAACTCGTCGCCTTCGTGCGTCAGCCCGCGGCCGGCACGCAGGCCACCGACACACCAGCGCGTCTGGCAACGGCCGTGTCGGCGAAGAACGCCGGCGACACGTCGGCAAAGCCCGCCGCGGAGGAGACCCCGCAGAACAGCTCCGGACAGAGCGGTCAAATCACTGCGTCCGGCCCGGGAGTCGCCGGCCCGCAGGGGCAATCGCAGAACGCGGCAGCACCTACGGGCTCCACCGCCACTGCCGCGGGATCGGAGCGGAGCGGTTCGTCCCAGCTACCGGACACGTCGAAGCCCTCCGCGGAGAACGTGACGCAGATCGAAGCTGCTGCGCAGGCTAACGATCTCTCGGCCTGTCGGGCGGCTGCGCAGACCATGCGCCGGGCCGGCGTCGTGATGCCCGGGCCGCTCCTGGCCCTCGCCGCGATGACGCCGAGGCTGCTGGAAGGTGCTCCCGCCCCGTAGCGGGCTCGCCCCCTCCGGTCCGCCATCTGATCGCCCGTGCCCTTCCGCTCACACAGGATCACGACTCATGACAGACCGCCCAAGAACTTCCTGGCTGATCCCAGCGCTCCTCGGCTCCGCTGCCGCGCTGGGCGCATCCGCACTCTATGCGGTCTCCCGAGCCCAGGAGGCCGAGCGCCGAACGCCCCCGATCGGAGACTTCATCACCGTGGATGGTGTGCGCCTGCACTACGTCGAGCGCGGTCAGGGCGAGGCCCTAGTGCTCATCCATGGTAACGGCACCATGATTCAGGACTTCCTGAGCAGCGGCCTCGTCGAAGACCTCGCCCAACGCTTCCGCGTCATCCTCATCGATCGCCCCGGCTACGGGTACAGCGATCGGCCGCGCGGCGTCTGGACACCGCGTGCCCACGCAACGCTGTTCCAGAAGGCCTTTCAGCACCTCGGCGTCACCCAGGCCGTGGTGCTCGGCCACTCCTGGGGGGCGCTGGTGGCCGTCGCCCTTGCGCTGCAGGCGCCGCACCTCGTGCACAGCCTCGTTCTGGCTTCGGGCTACTACTACCCGACGCTGCGGGCGGACGTGGTTCTGGCGTCCCCGAGCGCGATCCCGATCCTCGGCGACCTCCTGCGCCACACCGTCTCGCCCATGGTCGGGCGCGCGCTCCTGCCTGCAATGATCAAGGGCATGTTTGCGCCGGCCGCCATTCCCGAGCGCTTCGACCGGGAGTTCCCGACAGACATGATGCTGCGGCCCCTGCAGCTGCGCGCGTCCGCCGAGGATGCGGCGATGATGACGCCGGTCACGGCTGAACTGCAGAGACACTATCGCGACCTGGACCTGCCCGTCGCGGTCGTCGTCGGCGGCGCTGACCAGATCGCCGACGTCGAACGACAGTCGCAGCGGCTGCACGATGAATTGCCGAACAGCACGCTCATCGTGGTTCCCGGCATGGGGCACATGATTCACCACCTTGCGCCCGCACGGGTCATCGAGGCTGTGGAGCTGGCCTCGAAGCAATCCCGGGCCGCGGCCGCATGAAGGGGGCAGCGATGCGCGTCGAGACCTGCTTCCTGCTCGATCTGGACGGCACGCTCGTCGATAGCGTTCACCAGCATGTACTCGCCTGGAGCCAAGCGCTGGACGAGGAGGGGATCGCCTTGTCCGTCTGGCGGATCCACCGCAAGATTGGCATGAGCGGCGGCCTCTTCACAAACCAGCTCCCGCGGGAAACGGGTCAGGACATCAGCGAGAACCGCATCGCGCGCCTCGGCCGCCTCCATGCCGAGGCGTACGGGCGGCTGTCCTCACAGATCCGTCCGTTGCCCGGGGCACGGGCTCTACTGGCCAATCTCACTGTTCGCCTGGGCTTTAGCGGCCGATTACGTGAAGGTGGATCCCACGCTCGGCATCAAGCTGCTGGCAGGCAAGAACGACGAAGCTGGCTTCCATGCCTGGACCGAGGAGGAGCTCGCGCGGTTCGAAGCCCGCTGGGCGCTGGGCACCCGTCAGCGCCTCGCTTTCGACCTCCTGCTCTACACCGGCCTCCGCCGCGGCGACGCCGTGCGCCTGGGGCGGCCCCATGTTCGCGCGGGCGAGTTCACGATTCGCACCGAGAAAACCCGCATGCCGGTGATCGCGCCCATCCTCCCGCAGCTGGCCGAATCGATTGCCGCGGCGCCAACCGGGGAACTCACCCTCATTGCCACCGAGCGGGGGACGCCCTTCACCAAGGAAAGCTTTGGGACATGGTTCGGGAAGGTCTGCCGTGAGGCCGATTGTCCCGGCTCAGCGCATGGATTGTGGAAGACTGGCGCGCGCAGAGCAGCGGAAGCAGGCGTCATCGAGGCGCAGCTGAATGCTCTACTTGGATGGGCTGATGGGAGCCGAGAGAGTGCGGTCTACACGCGGACCGCGAGCCGGGCGAGGCCCGAGAGGCTTTCAGAAATCCCGTACCGGTGGCGATGGTAGGGGATCGAAAGCGGAAAACCAACTGATTACAGCAACTTGCAGATCAGTTGGTGCCCAGGAAAGGACTCGAACCTTCACCTCTTGCGAGACTGGTACCTGAAACCAGCGCGTCTACCAATTCCGCCACCTGGGCAACCGTCCGTTTCCGGCGGTGTGGGGAGGCATTTAGGTGTGGAACGCGACCGCGTCAATCGGGATTTTGCACCACCGCTCGCGGATTCGAGCAACAGCCGCAATCGGCACGGACCGCGCTTCAGCGCCGCGGCGCGTCGGCTCGCGCTTCCCTTATCGTCGCAGGCCGCACTCGTCGTGTTGCCGGCGAGGTGTGGCAGCTCCCTCCCCGCATTCGGGAGGTGGAATCCGCCAAGGTCGTCCGAGCACAGTGTGCGAACGCCGGGACCCGCTGGACAGCGGACGGATCCGGCGCCAGATCCGCGGGCAGCCCCTGGTGATCCGCGAGTGTCCCGATGTCCGCCGACCGTGAGCCGCCCACCCTCGACGACGCCACCCTGGCCTTCGCGGGGCGCGTCTTCCAGTACGCCCGCATGGGGCACGCCGCGGAACTCGCCGAGCTGTTCGGCCAGGGCCTGCCGGCGAACCTGCGCAACGACAAGGGCGACAGCCTCCTGATGCTCGCCGCCTATAACGGACAGCCCGAGACCGTTCGGGTGATCCTGGAGGCCGGCGGCGACCCGGAACTCGCCAACGACCGCGGCCAGACCCCGCTCGCGGGCGCCGCCTTCAAGGGCGAGATCGAGATCGCCCGGATGCTGCTCGACCACGGCGCCCAGGTGGACGGCACGGGCGAGGGCAGCCGCACCGCCCTGATGACGGCAGCGATGTTCGACCGCACCGAGATCATCGAACTCCTGCTCGCGCGCGGCGCCGACCCGGACCGGCGCGATGCAGGGGGCCAGACCGCCGCCGAGATGGCGCAGGCGATGGGCGCGCAGAACGCGCCGGGACAGCTGGCGAAGGCGCCGCGAAAGCGCGTCGCTCTCCCTCCGGGGAGCGGGAGCGCGGCACGGGCGATGATCGAACGGGAATACCAGGAGGACCCATGCTGTCGCGACTGACCGCGCTCGCTCTCGTCGCCCTCGGGGCCCTTCCCGGACATGCCGCCGACGCGGAGTGGCCGGCTTTCGGGCGCGACGCCACGAATCGGAACTTCTCGCCTCTCGCCGCCCTCGACCGTAGCAACGTCGCGCGGCTGCGCCCGGCCTGGCTCTTCCAGACGGGGGTGACAGGCTACTTCCAGGCCCAGCCGGTGATGGTCGACGGCGCTCTCTACGTCTCGACCACCGGCAACAACGTCGCGGCGCTCGATGCGCGCACCGGCCGCCCCCTCTGGACCTACACGCATCGGGCGCGCACGGAAAAGATCTTCGGGCCGCCCTCGAACCGCGGCGTCGCGGTGGCGGGCGGGCTCGTCTACCAAGCCACCATGGACGGCCGCGTCGTCGCGCTCGACCAGCGGACCGGCGCCCTGGTCTGGGACCACGAGGCGGTGCGGCCCGAGGAGGGCGAGAGCGAGACGGCGTCCGGCCTCGCCCAGACGCTCGGCGGCAAGCCGGTGCAGGGCTCGAGCCGGCTCGGCTTCAAGATGCCGCCGCTGGTGGCCGAGGGGCTGGTGATCGTGGGCGTCACCGGCGCGGGCTACGGCCTGCACGTCGAGGACGAGCGCGGCGGGCTCGATGGCGGCGCGGTCGTCGGCATCGAGGGCGGCTACGGACGGCGCGGCTGGCTCGCGGCCTACGATGCCAGGACCGGCGCAGAGCGCTGGCGCTGGTACGTCACCAAGGAGGACGGGTGGGAGGGCGGCTTCGTCGAGAAGACCGCCGACGGCGAGCCGCTCCACCGCGACGTCGCCGCCGAGCGGGCGGCGGCGCCCGCACACCGGGAGGCGTGGCGGGTGGGCGGCGGCTCGCTCTGGATGACGCCGGCCTACGATCCCGATCTCGGCCTGATCTTTCTCGGCACCGGCAACCCGGCGCCGCAGAATTTCGGCCTCTCGCGGCCTGGCGACAACCTCTACACGATGAGCCTCGTGGCCCTCGACATCCGAACGGGGACGCTGCGCTGGCACCACCAGCAGGTGCCGCACGAGGAGTGGGGCTACGACGTGGCGAGCCCGCCCGTGCTGCTCGACTGGCGCGGGGCCGACGGGCGGACCGTCAAGGCCGTGGCCTCGGCAAGCAAGACCGGCTGGGTCTACGTGCACGACCGGGCGACCGGCGCGCTGCTGCAGCGCTCCGAGCCCCTGATTCCCCAGAAGAACCTCTACCGGCCGCCGAGCCCGGAGGGCACCGTGGTCAGCCCCGGCCCGCTCGGGGCGGTGTCCTGGCCGCCGACCGCCTATGACGCGGGCACGGGACGCGCCTACCTCCAGGTCCGGCACGGGGCCGCGACCTACACGGTCAAGACGGTTGCAGGCGGCCCCGGGCGCCCGGAGATCCGCTACACCGAGACGAGCGAGGCGAAGGGCGAGCCGAGCTTCAGCACGCTCACCGCTCTGGATCTCGGCGGGAGCGGACGCATCCTCTGGTCGGTCCGCGCGGGAAGCCGGCTGTCCGGCGGCACGCTGGCGACGGCCGGCGGCCTCGTCTTCTCGGGCGAGGAGGACGGCCATCTCGACGCGCACGACGCCGAGACCGGCAGAATCCTCTGGCGCTTCCAGTGCGGGGCTGGGATCAGCGGGCCGGCGGTGACCTACGCGCTCGACGGACGGCAATACGTGGCGGTTGCCGCGGGCGGCGCCTCCTTCACCAAGGCGTCGGGCTTCGGCACGGGGGATGCTCTTCTGGTCTTCGCGCTCCCCGAGTAAGGGGATGTCGGGAGATCCCATGAGCACAGATACCTTGCCAGCCGTCGCGCTGGATCCGTTGCCGGCCGAGACCGTCCAGCCGCGCGACCGCGGCGCGCCGGTGATCCGCACCATCGCGATGCCGGCCGACACGAACCCGGCCGGCGACATCTTCGGCGGCTGGCTGATGGCGCAGATGGATCTCGCCGCCGGCAACGTCGCGGCCCGGCGGGCACGGGGGCGCTGCGCCACGATCTCGGTGGAGGCGATGACCTTCCACAGCCCGGTCTTCGTCGGCGACGAGGTCAGCCTCTACGCCCGCATCCTCAAGGTCGGCCGCACCTCGATCCGGATCCATGTCGAGGTCTGGCGCCGCGAGCGCGAGGGCGAGGCCACCCGCAAGGTGACGGAGGGGACCTTCACCTTCGTGGCGATCGGGCCGGACCGCCGGCCGCGGCCGGTGCCGCCGGAGGGGGCGGCGCCGGTCGACGCGCGCTGATCAGCGCTGCCGGATCGTCACCTGCTGACGGCCGGCAGCCTGCCCCTTCAGGAAGGCCGCCATCTCGGCGAGTACCGGCGCCTTCGAGCGAAAGGTGACGGAAAGGGCCAGCAGGGTGTCGCTGTGGTCGAGGCCCGGATAGATCCGCTCCTGCACCGGCACGTGGGCGCGGCGCAGCCGCTCGGCGAGGCTGCGGGTGTTGCGCGGGCGGACCACGGTGTCGGCCTCGCCGCTCGCCAGGAAGGCAGGTGGCGCGTTCGGGCCCGCGAAGGTCACGGGCTGGGTCGCCGCCTTGTCGGGCGCGTCGCCGAAGACCCGGACCGAGGTCTCGTGGTCGAAGGGCAGGAAGTCGTAGGGGCCGGACAGCCCCGCCACCGCCCGGATCGTACGGGGATCGACCCCAGCGCCGCGCAGGTAGCGCGGGTCGAGCGCCAGCATCAGCGCGTTGTAGGCGCCGGCCGAGTGGCCCGCCAGCACGATGCGGCGCGGGTCGCCGCCGTAGGCCGCGATGTTGTCGCGCACCCAGGCGATCGCGCGCGCGCCGTCCTCCAGGAAGGCCGGGAACGGCGCCTCCGGGTAGAGCCGATAGTCGGGCACCACCGTCACGAACCCCTGCGCGGCGAGCGCCTGGCCGACGAAGGCGTAGTCGCCCCGCTGCCCGCTCTGCCAGGAGCCGCCGTAGAAGAACACGAGGACCGGCGCGTGCTCGACGGTTTTGACCGGCACGTAGACGTCGAGGCCGCCGCGCGGGCCTTCCGCGAAGGGAAGGTCCTGCGCCGCCTGCCGTCCGCCGGTGTCGCGCGGGCCGATCGCGTCGAACAGGGCGAGCGGCGAGCAGGCGGAGAGACCGAGCGCGCCGAGCACGAGGCAGAGCAGGCTGACGAGTCCGGTGAGAACGCGAATCATGCGGTGATCGATGGCCCCTTTGGTGCCTCAAGACCCGCGGCAGCGGGCGGATTCATGGCCGGATCGGGTCGGGATCGGGCAGGTGGATCGCGGCCGGCTCGGGCGCGTCAGGTCTTCAGCACGAGGCAGGCGCCGCCGACGCCGCGGATCTTGGCGCAGAGGCCGTCCGCGGCCTGCCGGCTCTCGGCCGGGATGCGGACCCGGTAGAAGGCGCGTGTGCCGCGGTTGCGGAAGCGGGTGCCGATGATCATCGGGCGCACGTCGCCGATCACCTTCGCGTAGGCCGAGCGGGCCCGCGAGAAGCTCGCCAGCGCCAGCGACTTCGAGAAGTTGCCCGCGAGCTGGATGCCCCAGGGCGCCACCGGCCCCTCGCTCGGGCCCGTGGCGAAGCGGTCGCCGCGGGACGGGATCCGCAGCGCCGCCGTGGTCTGCAGGCAGGTCTGCTGCGTCTCGATGACGGGCTCCGGCTTCGGCTCGGTCTTGGCTTCGCGCTTCTCGGGCCTGCCCTCGGGAAACTCGATCGCGCCCCCGCCCGCGCCGTTACGAAAATCCTCCGCCGGGCTCCCGGTGATCCAGAGCACGTAGGCACGGGTCTCGGCCGGCAGGCCGCCGGTGCCCGCGAGCCAGTTCGTCACGCGCTGGGGACCGCCGTTGTAGGCCGCCGCGGCGAGCCCGAGGTTGCCGAACTGGCGCTTGAGGTCGGCGAGCAGGTGCGCGGCGTGGGGAATCGCCTGCTCGGGATCGAACGGATCGGCGAGCCCGCGCTCGCGCGCGGTGCCGGGCATGAACTGCGCCACCCCTTGGGCGCCCGCCGGGCTCACCACGCCGACCTTGAAGCTGCTCTCGCGCCAGATCAGCCGGGTCAGGAACGGCACCGGCAGGCCGCGGGCCTTGGCCGAGCCCTCGATCAGCCGGCAGAGAGCCTGCTCGACGGTCTCGGTCGCGCCCTCGGAGGGCACGGCGCGCGCCGGGCCGGCGAGCAGGAGCGCACCGAGCGCGGCGAGAATCCAGGGATGCAAGGATGTCACGCCGCGGGTTCTAGCGCTGCGGGCGGCGCGATCAATGCGCGCGGCGGCCTCCCGCCTTCGCGGAGGGGGGAGGCCGGGCCTCGAGCGGGAGCGAACCGCGTTCGCCCTCCCGGACCCGCCGCGCTATAATCCGCCGACGCGCGGCACCTCCCGCCGCGCCCCGAACCCGCAGGCGCGATGCCGGACCCGCTGCTCTCCGTCGAGGATCTTTCGGTCACCTTCCCCGGCGGCACCCGGGCGGTCGATCGCGTCGGCTTCACCATCGCGCCGGGCGAGACCGTGGCTTTGGTCGGTGAGTCGGGTTCCGGCAAGTCTGTCACCGCGCTCTCGATCCTGCGCCTCGTCGACGGTGCGGCGGAGCTCTCGGGGACCATCCGCTTCAAGGACCAGGACCTGCTGGCGCTGCCCGAGCGCCGGATGCGGGCGGTGCGCGGCGCCGACATCACCATGGTGTTCCAGGAGCCGATGACCTCGCTCAACCCGCTTCACACGATCGAGCGGCAGATCGGCGAGGTGCTCTCCCTCCACCGCGGCCTCCGGGGGCGACAGGCCCGCGCCCGCATCCTCGAGCTGCTCGACCTCGTGGGCCTGCGCGACGCGGAGCGCCGTATGGGCGCCTACCCGCACGAATTGTCGGGCGGCCAGCGCCAGCGCGTGATGATCGCGATGGCGCTGGCCTGCGAGCCGGACCTGCTCGTCGCCGACGAGCCGACGACGGCGCTCGACGTCACCGTGCAGGCGCAGATCCTCTCGCTACTGGCCGACCTACAGCGGCGTCTCGGCATGGCGATGCTGTTCATCACCCACGATCTCGGCATCGTCGAGCGCATCGCCGCGCGGGTCTGCGTGATGCTGAAAGGCCGGATCGTCGAGGCAGGGCCGACCGCGGAGGTGTTCGGATCGCCGCAGCACGACTATACCCGCCGCCTGATCGCCTCCGAGCCGAAGGGCCGGGCCAACCCGGTGCCGGCCGACGCTCCGGTCCTGCTCGAGGCAGGGCCGCTGAAGGTCTGGTTCCCGCTGAAGGAGGGCCTGCTGCGGCGGACCACCGGCCACGTCCGGGCCGTGGATGGCGTCTCCCTCACCGTGCGGGCCGGGGAGACGGTCGGGATCGTGGGCGAGTCGGGCTCGGGCAAGACCACGCTCGGCCTCGCCCTGCTGCGCCTGATCGGCTCGGAGGGTCCGATCGTCTTCATGGGCCGCCCGATCGACGGGCTCTCAGTCGCGCAGATGCGGCCGCTCCGGCGCGACATGCAGGTGGTGTTCCAGGATCCCTACGGTTCGCTCTCGCCGCGGATGTCGGTGGCCGACATCGTGGCCGAGGGGCTGGTGGTGCAGGGCGAGCTTCGCTCCTCCACGGAGCGCCGGGCCGTGGTGGCGCGGGCGCTGCACGATGTCGGGCTCGACCCCGCCGTGATGGACCGCTACCCGCACGAGTTCTCGGGCGGACAGCGGCAGCGCATCGCCATCGCGCGGGCGATCGTCCTGAGGCCCCGCTTCGTCGTGCTGGACGAGCCGACCTCGGCCCTCGACCGCTCGGTCCAGGCCCAGATCGTCGCGCTGCTGCGCGACCTCCAGCGCGAGCGCGGCCTCGCCTACCTGTTCATCAGCCACGACCTGAAGGTGGTGCGCGCGCTCGCCAACCACGTTCTCGTCATGCAGAACGGGCAGGTCGTTGAGGAGGGGCCGGCGGAAGCGATCTTCGCGGCGCCCCGGACCGATTACACCCGCACCCTGTTCGCGGCCGCCTTCAACCTGAAGAGCGAGGCGATCGCCGAGCTGGAGCCGGCCTGACATGGCCCGCGCCCTCCTCATCGTGCTCGATTCCGTCGGCATCGGCGGCGCGCCCGACGCCGCCGCCTACGGCGATGCGGGCGCCGACACGCTCGGGCACATCGCGGAGGGCTGCGCCGGGGGCGCGGGCGACCGTGCGGGCCTTCGGAGCGGCCGCCTACGCCTGCCGCACCTGGCCACCCTCGGTCTCGGTCTCGCTGCGGCGGGCGCGAGCGGTCGGGTGCCGCCGGGCCTGGAGATCGCGGGTCCGGCGCGCGGGGCGTGGGGCCACGCCGTCGAGACCGCCGCCGGCAAGGACACGCCGTCGGGCCACTGGGAGATCGCCGGCCTGCCGATGCGTGAGCCCTGGGGCCACTTTCCCGACACGCGCCCCGCCTTCCCGGAGGCGCTGACCCGCGCGCTGATCGAGCGCGGCGGTATCCCCGGCATCCTCGGCGACTGCCACGCGGCGGGCGCGGCGATCGTGGCGCGGCTCGGGGCCGAGCACCTGCGGACGGGCCGGCCGATCTGCTACACCTCCGCCGACAGCGTGTTCCAGATCGCGGCCCACGCGGAGGCCTTCGGGCTGGAGCGCCTGTACGACCTCTGCCGCACCGCCCGCGCGCTCTGCGACGATTACCGGATCGGCCGCGTCATCGCGCGTCCCTTTCTGGGCGACACGGAAACGGGGTTCCGGCGCACCGGGAACCGCCGGGATTTCGCCGTCGCGCCGCCCGGCGAGACCCTGCTCGACCTGGCGAGCGGCCGCGCCGTGGTCAGCGTCGGCAAGATCGGCGACATCTTCGCCCACCGCTCGACCGGCCGCGAGGTGAAGGCCGCCGGTAACCGGGCCGGCCTCGACGCGGCGCTCGCGGCGTTTCACGATCTGCCCGAGGGCGGCCTCGTCTTCCTGAACCTCGTCGATTTCGACACCGAGTATGGGCACCCGCGCGATCTGCCGGGCTACGCCGCCGCGCTGGAGGCGTTCGACGCGCGCATCCCCGAGATCGATGCGATTCTGCGGCCGGGCGACCTCTGCCTGATCACAGCCGACCACGGCAACGACCCGACCTGGACCGGCACCGACCACACCCGCGAGCAGGTTCCGGTCCTGGCCTTCGGCCCCGGCATTCCTGCGGGGCCCGTCGGGCGCCGGGCGAGCCTTTCGGATATCGGCGCGACGGTGGCGCGCCATCTCGGCCTTCCGAAGCTCGCGGCGGGCCACGCATGGTGGTGAGTGTTCGTTAGTCAGGGAGGACGGGGTGCGGGAGGACGAGGATCGGGTGCGCAAGGCACCCACGCACGAGATCGGCCAATCGCTCGACGCGCTCTCGGTCGATGATCTTGCCGAGCGGATCGACCTGCTGCGTCGGGAGATCGCGCGGCTCGAGGCAGCCCGCGCCGCCAAGGAGAGTGCGCGCGGCGCGGCAGACGCATTCTTCAAGCGCTGAGGGGATTCCATGCGCCCTCGCCGGCCACGGCACTCCCTTCCCCCTCCGCGGGGAAGGGAGTGCGGTGGCATCGGCCGATGCACACGACCTTAAACGGTTCCGTATACGGGGACCCACCGCGCTCGACGGGCAGCGGCTCTACAGCGTCTTCTCCACCAGCCCCTCGATCCACTCCACCTGCGTCTCGCCGACCGAGCGGCCGGTCTCGGCGGCGCCCTTGAAGGCGATCAGGGTGCTCTGCATCCGGGCATCGAAACGGCGCAGCAGATCCTTCTGCGTATCGAAATCGATCGTGAAGACGCGCAGATCACGGAACCGCGGCTCGGCCGCCAGCCGCGCCAGGATCGGCTTCTGCGCCTTGCAGATCGGGCACCAGGGCGCCGAGACCGCCACGAGGATCGGCGCTCCCGCCCGCTGGGCGACCGCGAAAGCCTCCGCCTCGAAGGGCACGACCTCGCCGGCCCGGGCGGGAGCGGCGATCACGGTGAGGAGCGCAGCGAGCGCAACGATCCGGCGACGGGTGAGCATGGCGTGTCCTCGCGGGCTCCGGGGCCCTGTCCGATTCCTATTCGCCGCGGGCCGCGGCGGGTTACGCAGCCGCCTCACGCGCCTCACGCGCCGGATTCAAGCTGCGCCGCGCATCTGTCCGGCGCGGTGACTGTCGAGGAACGCTTGGACTGCCGGCCAGCGCCCGAGAAAGGCCGAGACGATGGCCGGGTCGAAGTGCTGGCCCGCGGCCTCGACGAGGTGCTGGCGGGCGCGCTCGGGCGGCCAAGCCTGCTTGTAGGGGCGCTCGGTGGTCAGCGCGTCGAAAACGTCCGCCACGGCCACGACCCGGCCGGAGAGCGGGATGGCCTCGCCGGCCAGGCGGTGCGGGTAGCCGGTGCCGTCCCAGCGCTCGTGGTGGCTCAGCGCGATCTCGGCCGCCAGTCGCATCACCGGCGAGGCGCTGCCACCCAGGATGCGCCAGCCCCGCTCGGCGTGCCGCTCCATCTCGCGGCGCTCCTCCGACGTGAGCAGGCCGGGCTTGAGCAGGATGGCGTCCGGCACGCCGATCTTGCCGACATCGTGCATGGTCGCGGCAAGGCACAACTGACGCCGCTCCGTCGGCGGCAGATGCAAGGCCTCGGCGATGAGGCCGACATAGGCCGAGACGCGGGCGATGTGGTCGCCCGTGTCGGTGTCCCGGTTCTCGGCCGCGCGCATCAGCGTGGAGACGATCTCGCGCTCGCGCTCCTCCACAAGGGCGACCGCGGCGGCGACCTCCCGGGCGAGCTCGGCGGCGTGGTCGCGCTGCACCATGTGCGCCCGCGCGAGGGCGAGGAGGTTCGATACGCGCGCCCGGATCTCGACCGGGTCCGCCGGCTTGCCGAGGAAGTCGGTGGCGCCAGCCTCCAGCGCCTCACGGCGGAGCGAGCGCTGATCGTAGCTCGTCACCATGACGATCGGCAGACTCGCGAGGCCGGGCACCCGCCGCACCGCTCGGATGACCTCAAGCCCGTTCATGCCGGGCATCTCGTAGTCGGTGATGAACACGCCGATCTCGGGCGCGCGCGCCGCCGCGAAGCTGATCGCCTCGGCGGGCACGGTGAAGTCGTGGGCCACGCAGCCTGCGATCGGTTGCAGCGCGGTGACGGTGAGGAGGTTGTTCATCTCGCCGTCGTCGAGCACCACGGCCCGCAGGACGCGTTCGTCCGGCATTCCCATCTCCGATCGCCCGATCGCCTCCGTCGATCTGAGCGGGAAATGGTGCACAAACCGTGACGGCCGACAGCATTTCGCGCCGCCGAGCCCATGAAAATCCCGGATATTTTGCCCGATACGGTGATCGGTCGTCTCACGAGATCGCACCCCGATGCGCATCTCGCCCTCCATGACTGTCGATCCCGGCAGGATTGAATACCATGGAACTAGGACGACTGTGAGTTGCGAGCCCCGGATGAGATCGGAGTTCGCCGCGCCGCATCCCGAGCTGGCAGCGAGATCGCCTCCCGTCCCGACTTAAGGCTCACCCGCCTCCCTCCGCTGCCGCTCCTCGGCGACGAGCGCGGCCCTGTCCTCCGGCGTCACCGCCTCCAGGGTTCGGCGGATGCGCAGCGCCCGCGTCGGCTCCCCCTCCCGCATCACCAGCACGATCGTCTCGAGATCGGGACAGCCGGGATCCGCGCAGGCGATCTCGTTGACGGTGAGCGCATCGCACGGTCCGAGACCGAGAGCGTCTCGCAGGTCCTGCTTGAGGCGGGATGCCAGCGTCGCCCGCTCCGCCGAGCGGGTCCGCCACGCTTTCAGACTGACGAAGGCCATGAAATCTCCGCCGGCGATGAACCGGCTGCTCGGGTCGGCGTGGAGTGCAACAATGTTGCAGCAAGTCCCGCCCGTCCTGTCAAGTTTTCCCGGCCCCATGCCGGGGCGCGTCACAAAGGCATCGAAACGCTCCACAAACCTGCTAGAGCCTGCCGGAAGCCTTCGGCACCCCGTCGCCACGGGGCGAGGACGGGAGATCTCTGTTGCGACCCTGGCGGGACGGACCGGGCGACCGGCGCGGCTACCACCACGGCAACCTCAAGGAAGCCCTGATCGAGGCGGCGCGCCGCTTTATCGCCGAGCGGGGCATCGCGGGCTTCACCCTGGTCGATGCCGCGCGCCTCGTCGGCGTGACGCCGGCCGCGCTCTACCGCCACTTTCGCGGTCGCGAGGCGCTGCTGGAGGAACTGGCCGGGCGTGGATTTGCCGACCTCGCCGAGCGCCTCGCCCGGGCGCTCACCTCCCGCGGCACCGCACTGGAGCGCTTCACCCGGATGGGCGAAGCGTATCTGGCCTTCGCCGAGGAGGAGCCGGCCTACTACGCGGCGATCTTCGAGACGCGGGGCCTCCACGTCAGCATCGACTCTCCGGCCCGGCCGAGCCCGTTCGACATGTTGGTCGAGGCGCTGCGGACGACCTTCCCGGAGGGGTTCGGCGGCGTGACCCCGCGCTTCATTGCGCTGGAGGTCTGGGCGCTGGCGCACGGCCTCGCCACACTTTCGGTCGCGGGCCATCTGCCGAAGGGGCCGGGCCTGCCCGACAAGTACGAGCTCCTCCGCGCGGGTGTGCTCGCTCTCGTGCACGGCGCGGGTACCGGACGGCCCTGACCGTCGCGCCCGCGTGTGCCCGCCCCTTGAAACGCTCACGGCGACCCCGCATGTTAACGTCGTTCACATGAACGCGGAGCCCACCCGTGAGCACAACCTCATCCAACCCCTGGGCCAACGGCAGGGTCTGCCGCTCGGGCCCCTTCCCGCGCCGCTCGATCGAGATCGGTGCGATCGTCCTGGCCTTCATCTACTGGTGGCCGATCGGTCTCGCCCTCGTCGCCTGGAAGGTGGCCGGCTATCCGGCGCTGTCCGAGCTGCGCGGTCTCGGCGAGCGTCTTCGGGATGGCGGCCGGCCGGTCTCGCGCTTCGCCCAGGCCTTCGAGGCTGCCAACCGCGGCTCCTCCGGCAACGCGGCCTTCGACGATTACCGCCGGGCCGAGCTCGACCGTCTGGAGGCCCAGCGCCGCGCACTCCAGGAGGAGAGCCGCGCCTTCGCGGCCTTCGTGGAGGAACTGAAACGGGCCAAGGACCGCGAGCAGTTCGACGCCTTCATGGCCAAGCGCCGCGCCGAGGGCGGTGAGGGTTCTCGCAGCGTCTGACCGGATCCGCCGGACGCCATCCGGGCTCCCCGCTTCCCGCGGGGGGCCCTTTTTCATGCGCCGAACCTCCCGCGGGTTGTTGCATGGCCGCCGCCGGTTCGGCACACCGTCACCGCGGGTAGGCAACGGGGAACGACATGGCGGCGTCCGTCACGGTAGTGGACCATCCTCTGGTGCAGCACAAGCTGACGCTGCTGCGCGACCGCGAGCGCTCGACACAGGGATTTCGCAATCTCCTCAATGAGATCGGGATGCTGCTGGCGTACGAGGTGACGCGCGACCTGCCCCTCGAACCGGTGATGATCGAGACCCCGATCCAGACGATGGAGGGGCGGCAAATCCAGGGCAAGAAGCTTGTGCTCGCCCCGATCCTTCGCGCGGGCGTGGGCTTTCTGGACGGCATGCTCTCGTTGTTGCCCTCCGCGCGCGTCGCCCATATCGGCCTCTATCGAGATCCAGACACGCTCGAGGCGGTCGAGTACTATTTCAAGGCGCCATCCGACCTCGCTGACCGCACGGTTCTGGTTCTGGATCCGATGCTGGCGACCGCGAATTCCGCCGTCGCCGCGCTGCAGCGGTTGAAGCAGCGTGGCGCGCAGGATCTGCGCTTCGTCTGCCTGCTCGCCGCGCCCGAGGGCATCGCCCGCTTCCAGGCCGCCCATCCTGACGTGCCAATCTGGACCGCCGCGATCGACAGCCATCTCGACGATCACGGCTACATCGTGCCGGGCCTCGGTGATGCGGGGGACCGCATGTACGGCACCCGCTGATCCCGGCCTCTACGGCCGCGCCGCCAGCGGGCGGCGCCGTCCGGCCCCTCCCCTATCGAGACCGTCGTGAATGGGGTGCGACCGTCCCGTGGTATCACCGGTCGGGAGAGGGTTGTCCGATAACCCAGATGCGCGAACGGCCCGCCCTCAGGAGAGGACGGGCCGTTCGGATTTGGTTGCGGGGGTTGGATTTGAACCAACGACCTTCAGGTTATGAGCCTGACGAGCTACCGGGCTGCTCCACCCCGCGCCAGGGTGTTCTGCATCGTGTCGAGGGATGAGGTGTGTCCTGTGT
>Ga0316228_1000312_pt1 | contig 67902 bp, 51 predicted proteins | sample TBH18021metaG_FD_206005 | JGI IMG/M metagenome (GOLD analysis project Ga0316228, IMG submission 206005) | Freshwater microbial communities from Trout Bog Lake, Wisconsin, USA - TBH18021 | ecosystem: Environmental > Aquatic > Freshwater > Lake > Hypolimnion/Profundal zone | place: USA: Wisconsin... | reverse complement strand
CCCCCCTGGGGGCCGATCTGGCCCAGCGTAGCGACGAGGAGGCCCCGGAGGACATGGAGGAGGTCTCCGACCGCCGGGGCATCGACGACGACGCCGTGACCGACCGCACCGCCGCCAAGGCCCGGCCCTTCCCCTCGTCCATGGGCCTCAGCTTCCTGGTTGGCCCGGAGGCCAAGGACCTGAAGGTCACCGTTCGCTGGGGAGATTACGAGCCGGTCCAGGAGCGGGGGTATTACTGGCAGCGCCGGGCGCGTGAGGCCGTCCTCACCCTGGCCATCCCGGCGGCCAACACCGAGACCCCGAAAGAAACCCCGATCCGGGAGACCAAGGGGATGGTCTTGTCGCTGTCCACGAGGCGCATCCGCACTGAGTACCTGCCCGACGGCCACACGTACACCGAAGGGACCCGGTCGGTCTCCCTCTTCGTGGTCAACCGGCGGTCCCCGGAGAAGCTGCCCAGCGAGAAGGACAAGGCGTTCGCCTTCCAGGTCGAGCTCGCCGTGGAACTGGCCGAGGGCTTCGTGCCCCGGATTGACCTGGCCGGTCTCCGAAGTCATGAGGCTGACGACTGCATCGCTGACCTCCAGTACAGGGACGAGTTCGAGTTCGCGGTCGGCCACGGGGTCAGCGCCGAGGCCGAGGAGTCCGCTGGCGGGTGCACCCGCATCCAGACCACCTGGGTCCCCGTGGCGGAGGTCGAGCGGGTGGAGCCCAGCAAGCTCGATGGCAAGGCCGAGCTTCGTATGGAGGCCCTGGCCGAGCTCCGAGACTTCCACGCCGCAAAACTGCAGCTTATCGGGTTGGTCACCCACTACAAGACCTGGATCGCCGCCCAGGCCAAGACCGCACCAACCTCTCCCAAGTCCCGGGCCGAGACCTCAGCGCTCTTAATCCAACGGGCTACCCAGGCCGCCGACCGCATTGAGCATGGCATCGATGCCCTGGCCGACCCCCAGGTCCTGGACGCCTTCCGCACTGCCAACAAGGTCCTGGCCCTGTACGCCCGCCGGCGGTCCACCCTGGCGTTCGAGACCAAGCCCAAGACGGCGCAACTCACCGACCTGACCAAGGAGCCGATCTGGCGTCCTTTCCAGTTGGCGTTCATCCTCTTGAACCTCGCGGGTATCGCCAACCCGGTTCCCAAGGACGGGGAGCCCAACGACCGGGAGATCGTGGACCTGCTGTTCTTCCCGACCGGCGGTGGTAAGACCGAAGCCTATTTGGGCCTAGCCGCCTTCACCCTGCTGCTCCGACGCCTCCGTCATGAGGGACTGGGTGGTGCAGGAGTCTCGGTGATCATGCGGTACACCCTCCGCCTCCTGACCTTGGACCAGCTCAGCCGGGCGTCCAGTGTCATCTGCGCCATGGAGTTGGAGCGGCAGGCGAACCCCGGGAAGTGGGGGACCTGGCCGTTCGAGATCGGCCTGTGGGTCGGGTCGGGGGCGACCCCGAACATCCTGGGCGGGAAGGGCAACAAGAAGGAACACACCGCTCTGTTCAAGCTCGAACAGTTCAAGGCCCGGTCGGGCAAGGCCCAAAGCCCAATCCCTCTGGAAGTCTGCCCTTGGTGCTGAACCCCGTTCAAGCCGTCGTCGTTCAACATGTACCCCAACCAGGACAACCCCATCGACCTCCGGATCTCCTGCACGTCCTCGGCCTGCGAGTTCTCGGGCAACAATCGGCTGCCCGTGATCGCGGTGGACGAGCCGATCTACCGGCGGCTCCCGTGCTTCCTGATCGCCACCGTGGACAAGTTCGCGGCCATGCCTTGGACCGGCGAGGTCTCGAAGTTCTTTGGGCGGGTCAAGAACGCCTCCGGGGACGGGAAGCGGATCGACGACGGGTTCTTCTCTCACACCGACGTCCAGGACGGCAAAGTCCTTCCAGGAGCACCTCTGCCGGGTGGAGCCCTCTCTCCCCCTGACCTGGTCATCCAGGACGAGCTCCACCTCATCAGTGGCCCCCTGGGGACCATGGTTGGCCTGTACGAGACGGCCTTGGAGGAGGTGTGCTGCCAGACCGTGGACGGCAAGGTCATCCGCCCGAAGATCGTGGCCTCCACGGCTACAGTCCGCAGGTCCCAGGCTCAGATCCAGGCCCTCTTCGCCCGGACCGCCGTCCAGGTCTTCCCACCCCAGGGTCCAGACCGCCGGAACAGCTTCTTCGCCGAGACCGTGAAGACCGACGTCAGCCCGGCCCGCCTCTACGTCGGCATCGCCGCCCAGGGCCGGAACCCCAAGTCGATCCTGTTGCGGACGTATCTCACGCTGCTGGGTGCCGGGGAGAAAGCCTACCTCACCTGCGAGTCCCAGGGACTGAGTCCGAACCCCACGGACCCGTACATGACCCTGGTCGGGTATTTCAACAGCCTCCGTGAGCTTGGCGGAGCCCGGCGCATCATCGAAGACGAGGTCACGTCCCGGCTCCGGAAGTACGGGGACCGCCGCCGCTACGGGGAGAAGCGGGGCCATGGCCTGTTCGCCAACCGGGACATCAACTTCGACATCCTGGAGCTGACCTCCCGGGAGAGCACGTCCAGGGTCGCCGAGGCCAAGAAGCGCCTGGACGAGATGTTCTTCCGCAGTCCCAAGAAGAGCGAGTCCAAAGGGGTTGACGTGGCCATCGCCACGAACATGATCTCGGTCGGCCTGGACATCTCCCGGCTGGGCATGATGGTCGTCTTCGGCCAGCCCAAGACGACCTCCGAGTACATCCAGGCCAGCTCCCGCGTGGGCCGCGAGAAGGACAAGCCGGGGTTGGTCATCACGATCTTGAACCTGAACCGCCCCCGGGACCGCTCCCACTATGAGCGTTTCGGTTACTACCACCGGACGTTCTACCGCCGGGTCGAGGCCAGCTCCGTCACGCCGTTCTCCCCCAGGGCCTTGGACCGGGGCCTGGCCGGGACCGTGGTCGCCCTCGCCCGCATGGCCGAGGCCGAGATGACCCCGCCCCACGGAGCCACTCAGATCATCACCAAGCGGGCCCGGCTGAACTGGATCGTGGACGTCATCCGCCAGCGTGTCGAAAAACACGCGAACAAGGTCTTGCCCCACGACGGGACGGAGCCCCAGGCCGATTCCGTCGCCCACCGCGTCAGCGACCTGCTGGACGCCTGGGAGGGTATCGCCCTGGACCTGCAGGAGAACGGCAACAAGCTGCAGTATCAGGTCGAGCGTCCGGGCCAGGGCCAACGCCTCCTCTACGAGTTCCTGAACCCTGAAGTCAAGCCCAAGTCCCTCCGGATAAAGAAGTTCAGGGCCAATCGGAGTCTCCGCGACGTCGAGCCCAACGTGAACCTCTGGATGTGGAAGGAAGAGGATATGGAGGAACCCGAATGAGCGGCAAACCCCATCGCAAGCCGGCTGGCGAGATGCGGCAGAGCCAGCTCATCACGACCTTCGGCCCCGGGGCCCTACTGGACCTCCCCCGGTTCTCAGTCATCGTCGGCGGGCTGGATACCTGGAACGCCGGCCCCGGTGGCCGGGACGAGGTGATCGAGACCCGGCTTCGGGACAAGGTCAGGATGATCTTGGCCAACCCCGACATCCGGCTGGTTGCCCCCCCGGTGTCCGACGACGAACAGGAACACGCCGGTATCACCGTCTACAAGTTCCCCAAGTGGTTCGTGGCCAGGTCGGACACCCACACGGGCGAAACCCGGCGCAGGGCCCTTGTTCATCAGGATGCCCTGCAAAAGAACGGTTACGTCCCTGAGGGCGGTGGGAAGTCCCTGCCGGTTGTGCCCGTCCGCTTCGTGAAAGCCTGCCGGAAGGGCCACATCTCGGACATCGACTGGTTCCACTTCGTCCACTCCGGAGCCGGGGAAGGGTGCCGGACGTCCGGGAAGAAACTCTGGATCGAGGAGCGGGGCACCAGCGGTGACCTCGCCGAGATGTACGTCATCTGCGACTGCAAAGTGGAAAGGGCCATGGTCGCGGGCATGGACATCGAAGCCCACCCGTTCCCGCCTTGCAAGGGGGACCGGCCCTGGCTGGGCCCTTACGGCAAGGATGACCGCTGCGGCGAACCCTCTCGACTGCTCGTCCGTACCGCAAGCAACGCTTACTTTCCCCAGATCATGCGGGTGATCTCGCTCCCGACCGCCAACGCCGAGCTCAAGAAGGCCGTAGCCGAGCAGTGGGAACACCTGCAGGAGATCACCGAGGTCGCCGAGCTCAAGATGCTCAAGAAGCTGTCCAAGCAGCTCCGGGAGGCCCTGGGTGAATTCGACGAGGCCGATCTGGTCGCGGAGATCCGGGGCCGCAACCTGGGCCATGTGGAGGCCGACAAGCCCGTGAAGGTCGCAGAGTTCGAGGTCCTGGCCAGCAGGGCCCCGGAGGAAGGCAAGGAACAGCCCAACGGGGACTACTTCGCCCGCCAGCTCTCCCTGGGTGAACATGCAGACCTGCCGTGGATGCTCCCCGTGGACCGGGTCGTCCTCATCCACCGCCTGCGCGAGGTCAGCGCGTTGCTGGGGTTTACCCGCTTCGAGTCTGCCGGCCCCGACCAGCAGGGCGACCTTGAGATCGGCGTCGTCCGGGCGGCCCTGGCCAGCTCCGCGTCCTGGGTGCCCGCGACCGAGATTCGGGGCGAGGGCTTCTTCATCCAGTTCAAGCCGGAGCTGATCCGGGCGTGGCTGGACCTCCCTGCCGTCAAGGAACGTGGACTTGCCCTCCATTACGGCTTCAACCAGTGGTTGAAGGACCACAAGGCCAGCTCCCTCAAGTTCCCAGGGTTGGCTTACGTGCTCCTTCACTCGCTGTCCCACCTGCTCATCACCTCGGTGTCCTTGGAGTGCGGCTACCCGGCCAGCTCCATCCGGGAGCGGATCTACGTCGGGGACTATGGCTACGGCATCCTGCTCTACACGGGCTCCGTAGACGCCGAGGGCACCCTGGGCGGACTGGTGGAGGTCGGGAGGAAGATCCATGAGCACCTGCACAGCGCCCTGGAGTGGGGCATGCTCTGCTCCAACGACCCCGTCTGCGCCCAGCACGCCCCTGATGACGCCCATGAACGACGTTTCCTGCACGGGGCGGCCTGCCATGGGTGCCTGCTCGTGGCCGAGACCTCCTGCGAGACCTTCAACGACTTCCTCGACCGGAGCCTAGTCGTGCCGACCGTGGACAACCCCAACGCCGCCTTCTTCGGCCAGGGGCTGGCGTGATCCCCGCCTTGTTGGCCCTGGAGACCAGCTCCCTGCGAGCCCTGGCCGAGGCCATCGACAGGAAGGAAATTGAGGCTCCGACCGCCCTGAACCTCCAGGGCTACTGCCCCGTCTGCCAGGTCCAGACGTTGCTGGTCGAGATCAAGGCCGCCATGACCCAGGGGCTGACCAGCTCGGGGCTGTCCATCCTGGTGAAGACCTTGGTGGCAGACCGTGAGCGCCGGGCTGCCCGGGAAGTTGGGGCTGATCTGGTCTGGTCGGGACCCGACCTGGCCGGGGACTACACCCGGGACACCCGGATCGTCGTCCATGACCTCTTCCGCAAGGCCCGGAAGCGGGTCCTGGTCTCGACCTACGCCCTCTACCAGGGCGAGGACTTGTTCCTGCCGCTGTACGAAACCATGGTCGCCCACCCAGAGCTGAAGGTCACCCTCTACCTGGACATTGCCCGGGCCGACAACGACCTGACCGACGTCCAGGTCCTGACCATGTTCAAGGAGAAGTTCAAGGCTGACCACTGGCCGTGGACGCCGGTCCCGGAGGTCTACTACTACCCGAAGAGCCTAGAGAAGGTCGGGGGCGGAAAGCGGGCCTGCCTGCACGCCAAGACAGTGGTCGTGGACGGCCAGGATGTCTTCCTGACCTCGGCCAACCTGACGGAGGCCGCCCAGAAGAGGAACATCGAGGCCGGGTTGTTGTTGAAGTCCCCGGCCATCGCCACTCAGCTCACCCATCATTTCGAGGCGCTGGTCAAGCAGGGGCACCTATCAAGGCTCTAGTGGAAACCTACGAACACTAGACCCGTGACCATGGTTCGATTGCAAGTTGATGAATTTAAACATCTTCAAAACGAACAGCATTGAAGGAGTGCGCCATGCCTTTTCGTGAAGCCATTTGGCACCTAGGCAATCAGCTCCAACCTCTCCCTCAGGTCACCTTGGACTCTGAGGCCCAGCTCGAAGGGTATCTTTCCGATGACTTAAGCATCCTGGATCCAGACTGGATGTTGATCGGTAGGCAGGTCTGGACAGGGCATGGGAGGTTGGACCTGTTGGGCATGGACAGCGACGGCGGGCTGGTGGTGGTGGAGCTGAAGAAGCACCAGACCCCACGTGAGGTTGTCGCACAAGTTCTCGATTACGGGAGCTGGGCGAAAACCTTATCCCTTGCTGGGTTGGAGACTATCTTCAACACGTTCCAGGCCAACCACCGACCTAACCAACCGCCAATTAACCTCCGGGATGCATTCCTCGCCCACTTCCAGGGCCTTGATTTCCCTGAGGACGAGGACATCAACGCAACCCATGAACTGGTGGTCGTAGCCGCCGAGTTGGACGGCCAGACCGAACGCATCCTCAAATACCTCACGGAGACGTGGCAGGTGCCAGTCAGGGCCGTGTTCTTCCGGGTCTACCAGTTCGGGACGGAGCGGTTCATAACCCGGAACTGGCTGCTTGAGGAAGATGTTGAGGAGGATGCACCACCGCCTCGCCCGACCAAACCTTCAGCATGGGAGGGTACCTACTGCATGACCTTCGGCAGCCTCACCCGACGTAGCTGGGAGGATGCCCGCCGATACGGCTACGTCAGTGCAGGGGGGAGTGCATGGTTTGGGCCTAAGTTGAAAAAGCTCCGCAGTGGGGACCGGCTTCTGGTCTACATCCCGCAGAAGGGATACGTGGCTGTGGCGGAGGTCGAGGAGCCGGCGGTCACCCTGAACGAGTTCAAGGTTCCAGGGGCAACAGGTGAACTCGAACCCATTCGCCGGGACCACCTCCAGAACCCCGGGATTTTTGAATTCGGCGACGACCCGGACAAGTCCGAGTACCTTGTCAAAGTTCGATGGATTCACGATGTCCCTGAAGCCGAAGCCTTTATGGAAGATGGCCTGATCAAGGGCAACCAGAACCCAATCTACCGACCTGGGTCAGCCATGTGGCCTCAGACTGTGGCCAAGGTCATGGCGCACTGGGGGCTGCCCGCCGGCAAGTCCTAGATCAACCGACGCCCCTTCACTCTCACTGCGGCGTCCACGGCGCGGTTCAACTTGGGGAAGTCCGGGATCTCGACCATGGTTAACCGGAGGAAGAGCATCATGCCCCAGTCGAAGGCATAGTCCGCCGGGATCAACACGACGCCGCCCAGGGCGCGGGAGATGTCTTCCGCGCTCAGGATGTTCACGGCCTCGAAGACGCCGGGGCCAGCGTCGGTGATCTTGCGCGACATCTCACGGAGAACCTCTGGCCCCAGGGTGGGGTCGAACAAGGCCGTGTCCGCCCTGATGATCCGCCCAGGTCCGGCCTCGCCGGTCGGGCAGTAGACGATGGTGCCGCCGTAGGCGATGACGTCCAGCCAGAGCAGGCCGGGGGCCTGGGGCTCGTCGTAGACATCCAGGCGGACCTCTCCGACCAGCTCCCCGGTGAACTTGTGGCGGGCCGACCAGACGTTGGGCGGGCTGCAGCCCGGGATGAACCGGCTGATGCACTCGCCCTGCCGGCGCTCCAGGGACTTCCTGATGGTCCAGGACCATGGCCTGCCACTCCGGGTCTCCCAGGGCCACTCCAAGCCCAAGGAGACCGCGTGAAGCTCAGCAGGAGTCGCCGCCTGGGCGTAGCTCCTCAGGCCGGTCTTGTCGGGCCAGAAGGCGATGGGTGGCCCGGCCTTCGCCTTGTCCATGGTGGTCCCTCCCCCACCAAGTAGGGTCGTTTCCGGTTGGGGGACACCTGGTTTATGGACGATGAGCGCGGACTCCAGGGCCGGTGGCCCTGCCGGAGGCGAGGAAACGGTGGTCACGGTCCTGAAGAATTTGCCGTCCCAGTGACTTTCAGGTGTCCCCGGCCCCTTGGCGACCCTACTTGGAGGTGGAGGGGGACCATGGCGATCTTTAGGAGCATGCCCAAGGGTTTCGATCCCTTGGTCCGGTTGTGGGTCTTGAGGCTCTTGGTCGGCATGGACGCCTACCGGTTCATGTGGGACGACATGCGGATCACCGAGCCGGGCGTCCTCCGGACCGCCGGTATCCCCGTGCCCGAGGACACCCTGGACTTCGATCCCAAGGCCCTCCTTGTCTGCCTACGGACCCAGCTTGCCATCACGGAGAAGGTGGCCCCGAAGGCCCCGAAGACCGCCACGCTCACGAAGAACGTGGCGTGGCTGGCTAAAACCCTCGGCCTCGACCTGGTCGAAGCCGACATCGTGCTGTTCCTGGCCCTGGCCCACCATGCAACCCCCCTGGGCAAGGCCGTTGAAAAGCTGGGTGCCCTCAAGACTCACGAAATTCACTCCGTGATCGCGACCGCCACCGGGCACCCCTTCGACAAGGTCTCCCAGGCCCTGCGCCACACGGGCAAGCTCATCCGGTCGTCCCTGACCACCCTGGACTTGGGCAGCAAGTGGAATTTTGACGCCAAGATCAGCCTCCTCAGCGGGATAGCTGACCAGTTGGCCCTGGACCACCTGGACCAGAGCGAGATGTTCCTGTCGAACTTCCGGCGGTCTGGGCCTCCGGTCCTGAGTCTGGAAGACTACCCCCACCTCGTTGCCGACCTCCAAGTCATGGCCGTGTACCTCCGTCGCGCCCTGGACACGGGCCAGAAGGGCGTCAACGTCCTCCTGTGGGGACCGCCCGGCACGGGTAAGACCGAGCTGGCCAAGGCCATGGCCGGGTACCTGGGGGCCCCGCTGTACGAGATCGCGGTCGAGGACCGAAACGGGAACATCCACAAGGGTGAGGCCCGCCTGGGAGCCTTCGCGCTTGCACAGGGCGTCCTTGGAGGGGACATGCGGTCCCTGGTCTTGTTCGATGAGATTGAGGACGTCTTCAAGGCCGGCGAGGACCGAGAGGGTCCCGGTGGGCTCAGCAACCAAAGTGGGCGCAAGGGCTGGATCAACCGGGTACTCCAGGAAAACCCTGTCCCAGCCTTCTGGGTCACCAACAGCCGCTGGGTCCTCGACCCGGCCTACCGGCGTAGGTTTGATCTTGTCCTTGAGGTTGGCGTCCCGCCCCGGTCTGTCAGGGCGAAGATCCTGAACCTGTACATAGCGGCCCTGCCCGTGACGGCGTCGTGGAAGGCCCTGGCCGCCGAGCACGAGGGTCTCAGCCCTGCCGCCGTGGAACGGGCCGCTAAGGTCGCCAGGGTGGTCTTGGAGGCCCGACCGGAGCTGGTCGCGGATGATGTCGTTGGCAGGGTCGTGGAGAACGCCCTGGTCGCCCAGGGGGCTCCGCGCCGGCCCAGGATGGCGCTGATGTCGCCTACGATCTACAAGCCGGACATTCTCAACGCCGACCGGGACTTGGAGGCCATCTGCTCCGGCCTGCAGCGCACCGGGTCGGGGCGGCTGTGTCTGTACGGTCCGCCGGGGACAGGCAAGACCGCCTTCGGGCACCACCTCGCGGAAGTCCTGGACCAGCCCTTGCTGCTGAAGAGGGCCAGCGACTTGCAGTCGAAGTGGCTCGGGGAGACCGAACAGAATATCGCCCGGATGTTCGAGGAAGCGTCCGCCGACAACGCGGTGTTGCTCCTGGACGAGGCCGATAGCTTCCTCCAGGACCGCCGGGGGGCGGAGCGTTCCTGGGAGGTCTCGCAGGTCAACGAGATGCTGACCCAGCTTGAGAGCTTCTCCGGCATCTTCGTCGCCTCGACCAACCTCATGGACCGGCTGGACCAGGCTTCGCTACGCCGTTTCGACCTCAAGATCCGCTTTGGGTATCTGGGCGGGCCAAAGGCTGTGACCATGTTCCGGGACAGCCTTGGGCTCCTGGGCCTCCCCTCCAATCCCGTCGCCGAGGGGCAGGTCGCCAGCCTGACCAACCTGACGCCCGGTGACTTCGCCGCCGCCCTACGCCAAGCCCGGCTGGCGGGGGCGACGACCGCCGAGGAGTTCGCCGGCATGCTGGTCGCCGAGTGCGCCATCAAGGACGGCGGCCCCCGGCGACCCATCGGTTTCGGAGGGAGGTCCGGATGCTGAACGCCTTGGTGCTCTACAACCTCGCCATGAGTGCCTTCTTGGTCTGGTGGTATCACGGGCGGCCCATCCAGGCCCAGCCTGTCCACGGGATCATCTTCGGGTTCCTGTCCTTCACCGGCAGGACGATCGGCCTTGGCTGGCGACTTGTCCCTTTCCTGTTCATCGGTTACACCCGGGGCGGTTGGGTTGGCCCAGGCTACGCCGAGTGGGTCTACGCCTACACGGCCAACCACAGCACGGCCCTCTGGGGCGTGACCACGCCGGTGATCACCGTGGCCTTGTGGGTGCTCTGGAAGTCCACCTTCGTCGTCGCGAAGAACCCAGTGGGCATGGGGTGGACGACTGGGGAGGCACGGCCTCACCCACGGATCAGCATGCGGCTCCCGGCCATCTGGGGGGCCGTGTTCTACGCCTGGTTGCTGTTCTCGCCGACGCTCCCGTTCTACGACTGCATCGTCAAGCACCTCATCATGCATGTCCCCGTCGAGTCCCTGCAGCAATGACCTTGAAGGAGCACCATGACCGACCCTGCCTCTCAGGTCCTCGCCGTCCGTGTCTCGCCGCTGTTCTCGGCGGTCCTGGACTTCGCCCTAAACAATCGGAAGCCCCGGACTACGCCGCGCATCACGGCCCTGGCGGTCTCCAGCGACGGCTTCCTGTTCGGCTGGAACACTGACCATCCCGACAAGGAGGGTTTCATCGGGTCGATCAGCGACTTCGAGACCAACCTCCACGGCGTCTGCGCCGCCGCCGGCCTGGGCGCGGAAGACACCGAGGCCGTCGTGGCCGTGGCGTTCAGCCGGGTGGCGGACTGGCGGGTCCACGGACGCACTGGCGCGAGCCCTTACTGGGAGGTCCAGTGATGGGCCAGGATCGGCAGCGCAGGATCGCCCTCTGCCTCAGCCACCGCCTGGATCGGGACGGTCAGCACGGTCGGGTCGAGGGCCGCTTCTTGATCCAGGACGAGCCCGCGAACCCCGGCTGCCAGCGGCTTCGCAACCCCCATGCCGGCGAGGTCATCAACGGCTGGTTCCTCCAGGACCTGGTGGCCCCTGCGTTCTACCGGCGGCACACCCCTGAGAAGTCCCTGTGGGCCTACCCCGACGTCCTGGCCTATCATCGCCGGCTCCCCGTTGGCCTTGAGACCGCCTTAGCGATGGTACGGACTTTGGCCAGGGTGGAGCGTGGACTGGTCCGATTGCGGGAGGCCGAGGGGTTCGTCCACGACCACATCGCCTTCCTCTTCTTCCGGCTTGCCCGGGTCTTTGAGGCCAAGGTGGTCGTCCCCGCTGACGCCGGGGGACTGACGCCCTGGACCTTCATCGAGATGACCCCCGGCGATCTCGCAGACCAGATCAGTCGCTGGCAGGCCGAGTAGTAACCAATAAGGCGAATCATTTCAGTAGGAGATGTCAATGACCGAACCCGACGATCTGGATGGCACTGCCGAGGACAAGAACACGCCGAAGTGCCCGGAGGTCCAGGACCCCTGGGTCCGCCGGATGATCGCGCTTGGCATTCCCGTCACGCGGGCGAACTACTTGTCGTTAACCGCCCCAGAGGCTGACCCAGACGACCTGGACGCTGAGTTGGAGCTGTCGCTGCCGCCTGAGCTGAGGATCAAGGACGAAGACGAGGACGGCGAGTAGCCGAAGGAGCCCCACATGGCATTCTTTGACCCAGACGGGCGCAGTTCAGTGCAGTTCATCGGCCACAAGCTCATCCAACTCGTGCACATTTACCTCTTCGTCCTCGGCCTGATCATAATCACGCCGCTGGCGATCTACGTCTGGTACTCCATGACCCTCCGCGCCCAGTCCGGGGACATCCGCCTGTGGTCTCAGATGCCCAGCACGACCGTGGTCCTCGACCTCGGCCACCCCACCCTGGCCGTGACCGACCTGGAGGCCAACGCCGAGTTCGCCGCGCCCAAGACCCAGGTCGGGGTGGACCCCGCGACCAGGAGCTTCCCGGCGGGGCTCCAGGGGGCCTCTGGGACGTTCTTCTGGTACAACCTGCCGTTCACCCCTGGTGCCGTCACCGACCTCGACAGGGACCACTCAGCCATGGCTAACCTCACCCAGCACTGGTCAGACACGCCGCGCCACGGCGACCCGTGGTGGGTCGTCGGCTGCTGGAACACCGCCCCGGCCAGGAACTGGGATACGGGCTCCGGGGAGTTGATGCTCCAGGCCAAGGCCACCTCGAACTACCGCCCCTACGCCCTGGCCCTGGACGTCGTGGCCAGGATGCGGGTCTGGGCGGTCGGGCGCAAGATGGGCCGTGACCTGACTGCCAAGCTGGCGTCGGAGGACGGCGGCGGCTGGACGAACCCTGCTGAGGTCGGCGTCATGCTCGTCGCCGGGGACATCCCCGCCCGGGTGCTCCCGGCCAGGGCCGCTGAGCTGGCACCGGGCTACGCGCAGTTCGTCCAGGTCTATAACTCGACCTTCACCCAGGGGCTGCCCGTCGTGACCATCCAGCTCCAGTCCTTGGATGCCACAGAGTTCGAGCGCCAGGGCCGTCACGTCGCCGAGTGGACCCGGGACTTCGTCGGGCTCCGCTGCCGGTCTGCCCACGGCCCGTTCATGACTGGGCTGGCGCTGCCTGGGGCCGAGGGACGCCCGGAGTTCTCCGCCCTGGATCTGCTGTGGTGGTCCACTCCGTCGTCGTCCAAGGGCGCTGCCGAGGCGCAGGCGAAGCTCCTGGCCCTGACCGAGGTATCCTACTGGAAGCCCCTGCTTCAAGCTGAGGGGCTGTCCGACGTGACCTCCCTGACTCAGGCCAAGGCCATCCTCGACTACGTCGTCAAGGCCCACACCGATTTCGCGAAGATCGCCCGTCGGGACGCGCATCATTTCTTTTCGTTCTCGGGGAACAACCTGAGCCCCTTCGAGGACATCAACAAATGGAGCCCGCATGGATGGTAGAGAAGGCGCTGTCGGGTTACCGCACTCCGTCCTTGTCGGTGGAAAGGCATCTGAAGGGGTGGGAAGACCTATTTTTTGAATTTCGTGGTAACAGCGTGGTAATGACTAAGAAAAAGGCCCCATGGTTGGGGCCTTAATATTTCAAGGAATTGACGACTTTTCCTTGTTTATCAGTGGTGCCGGCGGTCGGACTCGAACCGACACTTCATTGCTGAAAACAGATTTTGAGTCTGTCGCGTCTGCCATTTCGCCACACCGGCGGCAATCCAACAGGATAGCGGGAATGGCGTCCCGATCCCAGCCCCCGGCGCGGGTCAGGGCCTGGCCGTGGCCCGGGCGGCCATGAGGTGGCCGATGGCCACGGCGGCGGCGTCGGCGGCGTCGGCGGGGAGGGGTTCCTTGAGGTTGAGCAGGACCATGACCATCTTCCCGACCTGGGTCTTGTCGGCCCAGCCGTAGCCGCTCACGGCCTTCTTCACCTGCATGGGGTTGTAGTCGCCCACGGGCAGGCCGTGGAGGCCGGCGGTGAGCAGGATGCCGCCGCGGATCTGGCCGAGCTTGATGGCGGTGGCGGCGTTCTTCTCGACGAAGGGGGATTCCACGGCCATGAACTGGGGGGCGTGGCGGGCGATGACCTCGCTGAGCTTGAGATGGATGCCCAGGATCCGCTGGTCGAAGTCGGCGCCGCGCTGGGAGCGGATCACCCCGGCCTCCACCAGCTCCATGCGCGAGCCGGAACGGGAAACCACCGCCCAGCCGCAGGCCAGGGAGCCGGGGTCCACCCCCAGGCACAGGGAGACCGGTACCGCCACCGGCTCAGCCCTTCTTGCGGCCGGAGCCGCGGACGCTGCCCTTGGGCGGCTTGGGCCGGCTGGGGCGGGCGGGGGGGCCGGGCCGGCCGGGGCGGGCCGGCGCGCCGGGGCGGCCGCGTTTGGGCCGGGCATCCCGGGCCGGGGCGGCGGCGCCGCGCACGGACTTGGGCGGACGGCCCTTCGGCGCGGGGCGCTCGACGAAATCGGCCTCGCGCAGGCTGGCGGGGGCGGCCAGGCTGGGCACGTAGGTCACGGCCTTGCCCTTGGCGTCCTTGCCCCGGGCCTCGACGACCCAGGCCGAGACCCGGCGCAGGTCCTCGTCCACGCCGGTGATCTCGACCTTCACGGCGTCGCCGATGGTGAGCACCACGCCGGAGCCGGCGGTGCTGGCCTTGGTGCGGTTCTGGTCCACGGTGAAGGTGCCGCCCAGGGCCCCCAGGGGCACGCCCACCTCCACGAAAGGGGAATCCAGGCGCACGAACGCGGCCTTGAGCGAAAATCCCTGGATCCGCCCTTCGAAGCGGCTCCCGATCCGGGTCTTCATGATCAGGCAGGTCTTCCACTTATCGTTCTCGCGCTCGGCCTCGGTGGCGGTCTGCTCGGTGTCGCTGCACTGCTTGGCGATCACCGCCAGCTGGCTGTGCAGGCCCTCGGGCAGGCGCTCCCCGTGGAAGATCCGGCGCAGCAGCCGGTGCACCTCGAGATCCGGGTAGCGCCGGATCGGGCTGGTGAAGTGCAGGTAGTCCTCCAGCGCCAGCCCGGAGTGGCCGATGTTGTCGGCGCTGTATTCGGCCTTCTTGAGGCTGCGCACCAGCAGGGTGTTGAGCATGGCCTCCAGGGGGCCGCCCTTGATCTTGGCGAGCATGGCGTTGAGCACCTCGGGGGTGGCCGGGTCGTAGGGCCGGAGCAGGCCGAACGCCGTGGCGACCTCCTTGAAGGCCTCCAGCTTGAGGGGATCGGGATTGTCGTGGATCCGGTAGATGGAGGGGATCTTCCGGCGGGTGAAGTAGCGGGCCACGGCCTCGTTGGCCAGCAGCATGAACTCCTCGATCATCCGATGGGCGTCGTGGTGGCCGTAGCGGCGGGCGTCCACGGGGCGGCCCTCGGCGTCGAACAGGAACTCGGTCTCGTCGGTGTCCAGGTTGAGGGCGCCCCGGCCCAGGCGCAGCCGGGTCAGGCTGCGCGAGACCCGCAGGGCCTCGTCGAGCAGCTCGGCGACCTCGGCGCCCATGGCCTCCCGGCCGGCCCGGGCCATGTCGATGCAGGCCTCCTTGACCTGGTCGTAGGTCAGGCGCTTGCGCGAGCGGATCACCGATTCCGACAGGCGGGTCTCGACCACCTTCAGCTCGGAGTCCAGGGTCATCCAGGCGGTCATGGTCAGCCGGTCCACGCCTTCGCGCAGGCTGCAGAGCTCGCCGGAGAGCCGCTCGGGGAGCATGGGGATGCACTGGTCCGGGAAGTAGACCGAGGTGCCCCGCAGCAGGGCCTCCTGGTCCAGGGGGCCGCCCTCGGCCACGTAGTGGCTGACGTCGGCGATGTGCACGCCCAGGAGCCAGCCGCCGCCCTCGTTGTCGGGCAGGGCCTCCAGGCTGATGGCGTCGTCGAAATCCTTGGCGGTGGGCGGGTCGACGGTGACGGTGAGCAGGTCCCGGAGATCCTCGCGGCCCCGAATCCAGTCCGCGGGAATGGCGGTGGGGAAGGGGGCCAGCTCCTCCATGACCGGGTCCGGGAACTCGGTCCGCAGGTTGTAGAGGGCGGCGGTGAGCTTGTTCTCGATCTTCAGGTCGGTGAGCTTGCCCAGGCGGGCCTGGACGACGCCCTTGATCTGCTGGGCCAGGGGGTCGGGGTCGAGCAGGATGCTCACCAGGTCGCCATCGCCCGCCAGGTCGGTGGCCGGGACGCTGACGATCTGGGTGAACCGGGGCTCCAGCGGCACCGCCCGCCAGCCCCATTCCTGTTTCTGCAGGTGGGCCGGGATCGGGTTGGGGTTGCGGGCGATGACCTTGATGACCTTGGCTTTGGGCCGGCCGTCGTAGGTCAGTCCGGTGATCTCGGCCTGGACCCGGTCGCCGTGGATGGCGCCGTGCCCCTCCCGCCAGTCCACCAGCAGATCCAGGCCCTGGCGGCGCTGGGCGCCGGCCGGGCGGAGGAAGCCGCCGGCCCCCTCGGGATGGCCCAGGTAGGTGGCCTCGAAGGTCTCGCTGTTGCGGAAGCCCGGCGCCTGGGCGGGTGCGGCGGGGGCGCCCTCCCGGGGGGGGCGGCGGCTGAAGGAACGGGGGTCAGGCGGGGTTTTGCGGTGGGCCATCCCTAGAGACTAGCACCCCCCCAAACCTACTTCTTCTTCTTGCCGGCCGGCTTCTCCTTTTCCGGGGCGGCCTTGCCCAGCAGCACGTCCAGGACGTTCTGGGCCTTCCGGCTGGCGGGATCCAGGACCAGCAGGCGGTGCACGAAGGCGACCCGGTCGGCCTTGTCGGGGTAGGAGGTCTCCAGGTAGGTCTTGCTGCTGACCACGGCCTCCACCCACTTGGACTTGTCGCCGGGGTGGGCCTTGTAGTCGTCGATCTCGGTGGCCTGGCCCTTGATCTTGTCGCCCTGGAGGGTCACGAACTTGGTGAAGTCCTCCACGTTCCGGGTCGCCAGGTCGAGGTCGTACTGGAAGAACTTGGACCACTTCTCGCCTTCGGCCATCTCCTTCTCCCAGCCCTTGACCTGGGCCATGGGGCCTTCCTCGTAGTCCTCGAGCTTGGCCTTGGCCTTCAGGGCCTGGATGGCGTCGGCGTTCTTCTCCAGGAGGGGCTTGTAGGCCTCGGCCTTCTTGTGCCAGTAGTCTCGCTGCTCGGTGAGCGCCTCGCGGCCGGATTCGACGTTGTCCTTGGCCACTTCCAGGGCCTTGGTCAGGTAGTCCAGGCCCTTTTCCCACTGGCCGTTGTTGTCGGCGGTCTGGAAGGCCATGAAATAGGCCTGGCAGATGTCCAGGAAATTGCGCGTGCTCTGGTGGACGGCGTTGACCGTGGACTTGTCGAAGACGGGCTTGGCGGTGGGCAGCAGGGCTTCGGCCCGGGCCTGGGCCTGGTCGAATTCGAAGGCGTCCTGGAGGCGCTTGATCTCGGGTCTTTCGGCCGCCAGGCGCTGGCCGAGGGTCGGCGTGGCGGCGGGCGCCTGGGCGATGATGGCGGTGGTGGCGGTCAGTGCTAGGACCAGACTGGCGGAAATGCGCATATCGAGGGACCCCTTCAAATGTCGAAACTCAATTGTCCGACCCCGGGGGCCTTTTGCAAAGGTCGAATGCGATGACCAAATCCTCAATTGCCCGGGGCGGCACCCCCCCGGCGGTCCACCAGGAGGCCGCGGGCGAGGGTCCCGTGGAGCCGGCCCAGGCCCAGGGCCATATGGAGGGTGCCGGCCAGACCCAGGATTCCGCCGATCGGGAACAGCACCAGCAGCCAGGTCGGCAGCACCCATTCCTCGCCCATGGCCACCATCAGGGGCACGTGCCAGATCCAGTGGGCCAGGGGCGCGCCGATGAGCGAGGCCGAAACCGCCAGGGAGGTGACCGCCACGATGAAGTAGACGATCCCCAGGGGCAGGTGGATGACCAGGTAGACCAGGCATTTCCAGGTGTAGGGGTCGACGAACAGGCCGCCCATGCGCTCCCGCCAGCCCTTGCCCTCGGGCAGCAGCGGCGGCCGCCGCGGCATCCGCACATCCAGGAGGGCCTCCACCAGGCGGCCTTCGCCCAGCCCGAGGGCGCGGATCGAGCCGAGGTACAGGATCAGCATGGGCACCCCGATGATCAGCACCAGCAGCCCCAGGGAGAGGCAGAGGCCGGTCACGGCCCAGGTGAAGTAGAAGATCGCCGGGACCAGGGCGGTCAGCAGGTAGACCAGGGAAGTGTAGGCCCGGGGGTCGCTGAACACGCCCCAGAAGGTCGGCCAGGGCCGGCTCGGAAGTTCCGGGGCGGGTTCCGCCACCAGCGGCCCCAGCGCCTCGGCCACCACCCGCTCGCGCTGCCGGTAGGCCTCGGCCCGGGCCTCGACCGGACCCAGGAAGGCCATGACCCGGGCCAGCGCGTCCGGGCCGCCCAGGAGCGGCTCGGCCCAGGCCAGCCGCTGCCGTTCGCTCCGGAACCGGGCCTCGGTCTCGGCCAGGGCGTCCTGAACGAGGGCCGGGTCGCTCCCGGCCAGGGCGCTGCGGAGGGACTGCAGGTATTGCTGGATCTCGGACATGGGGGCTCCCGGCACAAGGGTACCGCGGGTGTCGCGCGGGCCGCAGGAGAATCGGCCAGGACCCGGGCCCGGCCGGTGGGCACCCGCCAGGGGCCGGCAGATAGTAGAATCCCCCCATGCGCATCGTTCTGCTCCGCCTTTCGGCACTCGGGGACGTCCTCCGGGTGCTGCCCGCCTGGGCCAACCTGCGCCAGGCCTTTCCCTGGGCCCGGTTCCAGGCGGTGGTGGAGGACCGCCACGCCTTCCTGCTCACCCCCATGCCCGGGCTGGAACCGGTGCTGGTGCGAAGGGACCGGCTGGGCCGGCCCTGGACCGCCCTGGGTGAGCTCAAGCGGGTGGCCGGGCTGATCCGCGGGGCGGATGCCGCCCTGGATTTCCACGGCATCCTGAAATCCGCCCTTCCACCCTGGCTGGCGGAGATCCCCGAGCGCTGGGGCGACGGCCTGGCCCGCGAGGGCGCGGCCCTGTTCCAGACCCGGCCCCTGGCCTTCCGCCGCCAGTCCCGCTACGACCAGGCCCTGGGCCTGGCCGGGGCGTTCGGGGCCAGCCGCGGCCAGGCCGGCCTGGACCGCTTCCACCCGGCCCTGGCGGACGCGTCCCTGCCGGACCCCGGCCCGGTGTGGGACGCCGGGGCCCGGCCCCGGGTGGTGCTGGTGCCGGGCGCCTCCCGGCGCGGCGCCATCAAGCGCTGGCCGATGCGCCACTGGCTGGAGCTGGCCCGGCAGCTGCGCGGCCGCTGCCAGCTGCGCTGGTCCCTGGGCCCGGAGGAAGCCGACCTGCGGGCCTGGCTGCCTTCAGCCACCGGCATTCCGGCCCTGCCGCCGATGGGCCTGTGGGAATTGGCCGCCGCCCTGCGCCAGGCCGACCAGGTGGTGGCGCCGGACACCGGCCTGCTGCATCTGGCCGTGGTCCTGGGGGTGCCGGCGGTCGGCATCTACGGCGGCTCCGACCCGGTGGTGGCGGGCCTGCCCGGGGGCGCCGGGATCATCCTGCGCACCGGCATCGAATGCTCCCCCTGCCGCGAACGCCAATGCCAGCGCCGGCAGTGCCTGGAGGACCTGGATCCGGACCGGGTGGCCGCCGCTATTCGATAGCCGCGAAGGCCTTGGCCAGCCATTCCGCCGCGGCGACGCGGCCGGCCAGTTCGATCGGCGTGGCGGCCTTGGCGTCCAGGGTGTAGCTGCCCTCGAAATTGTGCAGGTACTCGTTGGCGTTCTTCAGGCCGCCGGCCAGGAGCGCGGTGCCGCGCAGGGATCGCTCCACCAGGGTCAGCATGGTCCAGTCCAGGTGGGCGGGGCAGGGGCTGAGCTTGGCGTAGCCGGACTGGTCGCCCTGCCAGAGCACGCGGCCGCTGCGGGTCTCCACCAGCCGCAGGCCGGAGAACACGATCCGGGCCTCCCAGTAGTCGCCGGCCGAGCCGAAGCCTTCGACCGTGCCGTGGCCGTAGGTGTCCACCGCCACGGAGCGGACCGTGCCGGCCAGGGTGAACTCCGGCGCTTCGGACCGGACGGTCATGCCCTGGCGCTGGATTTCGGCCAGGAAGGCCAGCGCCGCCACCTGGGGGGCGTTGTCGTAGAGCAGCTTCTTCTGCTCGGGCTTGAGCCCGAAGATCCAGGGCTGGGGCACCTGCAGGAGGCCTTCATGGTGGCCGCCCTGGATGGCCGTGGCCGAGCTGTCCAGGGCGATGGCGATCGGGCGGCCGCGCAGGGCCGCGGGGAGGCCGGCCTGCGGCCCGGGGGGCTGGGTGACCGGCGTCGCCCTGGTGCCCGCGCAGCCGGTCAGGGCCAGGGCGGTGGCCAGGGCCAGGAACCGGATCCGCACCGGGCTCAGGCCTCGATCCGGGTGCCGAGCACGTGCAGGAACTTGGCGATCCAGTCCGGGTGGGCGGGCCAGGCCGGGGCGGTGACCAGGGTGCCGTCCACGTGGGCCCGGTCCACCGGGATGGACACAAAGGTCCCGCCGGCCTCCGTCACTTCCGGCCCGACGGCGGGGTAGGCGGAGCAGGGGCGGCCCTTGATCACGCCGGCCGCGGCCAGGATCTGGGGGCCGTGGCAGATGGCGGCGATCGGCTTGCCGGCCTGGTCCATGGCCCGGACCAGTTCCAGGACCTTGGGGTCCAGGCGCAGGTATTCGGGCGCGCGGCCGCCCGGGATCACCAGGGCGTCGTAGCCGGCGGCGCTGACCTCGGCGAAGGTGGCGTTGAGGGTGAACCGGTGGCCGGGCTTCTCGGTGTAGGTCTGGTCCCCCTCGAAATCGTGGATGGCGGTGCGGACGAAATCCCCGGCCTTCTTGCCGGGGCACACCGCGTGCACCGTATGGCCCACCATCAGCAGCATCTGGAAGGGGACCATGACCTCGTAGTCCTCGACGAAATCGCCGACCAGCATCAGGATCTTCTTGGCGCTCATGGGTTCCTCCGGGATTGGGCCATGCAGACTTTATCAGTTCGCTTCCCGCATGGATGTAAACTTTTTCCATGCGGCGCACGGCTGGAATTCTGACAATCCTGTGGGTGGCTCTGGCCCTCGGCTGCCAGGCGTGGCGGGACTGGCGCGGGCCGGTGCGGATCCTGCCCGGGCGCTGCGAGGTGGAGCCGGGCGGCCGGGTCCAGTTCACCGCCATCCGGGGCCGCCGGGTGCTGCCGGCGCCGCGCTGGTCGGTGCTGCCGGCCACCGCCGGGACCATGGACCCGGCGGGGCTGTTCCGGGCGGGCATGGGCGCCGTGACCTGCGAAGTGCGGGTGGTGGACGGGGGCGGCTCGGTGCTGGCCAAGGCGGCGTTCGAGATCGCGCCGGGGGGGCGGCGCTATCCGGCCAGCAATTTCGCCGAGATCTACGATCCCGCCGACGGCACCCTGCGCACGGTCGGCAGCATGGCCCGGCCCCGGTCCGGCCATGCCGCCTGCCTCCTTCCCGACGGCCGGGTGCTGGTGGCCGGCGGCCACCCCCGCGGCGGCCCGGAACCGATGATCGTGGAAGTGTTCGACCCCGGCACGGGCACCTTCTCGCCCCTGGACCCGCAGCCGCTCCTGGAGCGCCAGGGCCTGGCGGCGGTGCCCATGGCGGGTGGCCGGGTGGCCCTGGTCGGTGGCGTCCCCGATGGCGAGGCCCGGGCGGTGGCCAACGTCCTCGAGATCTACGACCCGGCCCGGCGCCGCTGGATCAGCCAGGAACTGCCGACCCGGCTGCTCAACCGGCCCACCGCCGCCCTGCCCCTGCGGGACGGATCGGTGCTGCTGTGGGGCGAGGGCATCGAGCTCTGGGAACCGGCCTTCAATGGGGTCGTGCCGATCTTCTGCCATCAGGTGCCCGGGGCCCAGGCCGCGGGCTGCCAGCTGGCCGATGGCCGGGTGATGCTGGCCGGCGGGGCCGGGGAGGCCGCCGCCAGCGCCTGGCTGGTGGACGTGAAGGAGCGCACGGTCAAGGAGTTCCAGATGATCGAAGGGCGCACCGGGGCCTTCGCCCTGCCCCTGGCCAGCGGCGCGGTGCTGGCCGGGGGATCCACCCGGCAGGGCGAAGGGCTCACCGCCTCGGCCAGCCTGCTCACCGTCACCCCCTCCGGGGGCGCGCTGGAACCCCTGCGCGGCGAACGTCCGGCCGATTGGGGGCCCGGCGTTCAAGCGGGCAGCTACACCGTGATCCTGGCCGGCGGCCGGGAGTCCGCCCAGAGCGGCCTGTTCGCCGTGGAGACCACCGGCGACCAGGTGACCCGGCTCCCCGATCTGCTCTTCGGCCGCCGCAACCCCACCCTCACCCGGCTCAAGGACGGGCGCATCCTGATCGCCGGCGGCGACACCGGGCCGTGAAGCTCAGCCCCGGCGCCAGCCGACGGTGCCGTCCTTGCGGTCTTCGAGGATGATGCCCAGCGCCTTGAGCTGGTCGCGCACCTGGTCGGCGGCGGGCCAGTCCTTCGCGGCCTTGGCGGCCTTGCGGCGCTCGATGAGGGCGGCCACCTCGGCGTCCAGGGTGTCCTCCTGGTGGGGCCAGGCGGCGAACACGGCGTTGGTCTCGTCCAGGAAGGCCAGGACGGCGTCCCGCTCGGCGCGGGTCAGGGCCACGCGGTCATCCTGGGCGTTGAGGTCGCTGATGAGGGTGAACAGGGCGGCCAGGGCCTCGGGGGCGTTCAGGTCGTCGCCCAGACCGGCCCAGAAGCCCTCCCGGGCCTGGGCCAGGCGGGCCGCCGGATCGATGGCGTCCTTCCATTCGCCCTGGCCGGCGGTCATCCCGTCGCCTTCCATGCGCTTGCGGAAGGCCCGGATGCGCTTGAGGGACTGTTCGGCGGCCTTGAGCCCCTCCATGGAGAAGTTCAGCACCTTGCGGTAGTGGTTGCTCTGGATGGCGAAGCGGAAGGCCAGGGGGTCGTGGCCCTTGGCCACCAGGTCCCGGAGCGTGAAGAAGTTGCCCAGGCTCTTGGACATCTTCTCGCCCTCCACGAGCAGGAACTCGCCGTGGACCCAGGTGGTGACCCAGGGGTGGCCCAGGCAGCCCTCGCTCTGGGCGATCTCGTTCTCGTGGTGGGGGAAGATCAGGTCCACTCCGCCGCTGTGGATGTCCATGCGCTCGCCGAGCAGTTCGATGCCCATGGCCGAGCACTCGATGTGCCAGCCCGGCCGGCCGGGTCCCCAGGGGCTGTCCCAGAAGGGCTCCCCGGGCCGGGCGGCCTTCCAGAGGACGAAGTCCTGCACGGAATCCCGCTCGTATTCATCGGCGTCCACCGAGGTCCCGGCCTGCATGCCCTCCCGGTCCAGGTGCGCCAGCGCGCCGTACTGGGGCAGGCCGGCGATGCGGTAGTAGACGCTGCCCTCCCGGGGGTAGGCGAGGCCCCTGGCCTCGAGGCCCTGGACCAGGGCGATCATCTGGGGGATGTAGGCGGTGGCCCGGGGCGTGTGGGTGGGTTCCAGGACCTCGAGGGCCGCCAGGTCCTCCAGGAAGAACTGCGTGTAGCGCCCGGTGAGGGCGTGCATGGCCTGGTGGCGCTGTTCGTTGGTGGCGTCCGGGCCGAGCTCCTTCTGGGAATCCCGGATGATCTTGTCCTCGACATCGGTGATGTTCATGCAGTGCCGGACCTGGTAGCCGGCCGCCAGGAAGGTCCGCTTCATCAGGTCCTGGAACAGGAAGGTGCGCAGGTTGCCGATGTGTGCGAAGTTGTAGACCGTGGGGCCGCAGGTGTACATGGAGACCACCCCGGGCTCCAGGGGGGTCACGGGCTCCACCTTGCGGGTGAGCGTATTGTGCAGGGCGATCGGTCTGAGGGTCATCCCCACAGTCTATAAGGCGGACGTCACCAGGGCCAGCATCGCTTCGGGCAGGGTCCGGGCCCGGCCGTCGGCGCCGGTGACCAGGTGGACGCTCTCGGCTTCGGTCAGGCGCAGGCCGTCCCGGCTGATCTCGTAGCCGAACACCACCTTGCGGCGGTTGCAGGCCTTGACCCAGGCGCGCACCAGGACCAGCTCGTCATAGCGGGCCGGGGCCCGGTACTTCAGGCTGATCTCGGCGACCGCCATGCGCACCCCCTGGGCCTCCCATTCGGCGTAGCCCTGGCCGAGCTGCCGGAGCAGGTCGGAGCGGCCCAGCTCCATCCAGACCGGGTAGACCGCGTGGTGGACGATGCCCATGGCATCGGTTTCGGCGTATCGGACGCGGATGGTGGTTTCGCTTACGGTCGGCATCGCCTCATTCTACGGCGATCTTGACCCGGTCGCCCTTGTCGGTGGTGATTTCCAGGAGCAGGTCGCCGGGCCGGGCCGTCTCGAGCAGCTTGACCAGCTGGTCCAGCTTGAGCTCCTTGCCGGCCTTGCCGTTGACCTTCACTTCGGTCTGGCCGGCGACGTCCAGCAGACCCCGGGCCATGGCCATCGGCAGGCGCACGTGGATCTCGGTGGGGCCGTCGTGATGGCGGCCGGATTTCTGGCTGATGTCGACCTTCAGGAAGGTCGGGGTCTGGCTGGGGGCCTGGGCCGCGGCCGGGACGGCCACGAGCAGGGACAGGGCGAGCAGGGCGGGCAGGGCACGCATGGGGCCTCCGGGGGCGGGGGACGGTGGGGTTGGCGGTCACAGGGGGATACGTCCGGGCCGCCCTTCCGGTTAGGCCGGCAAGGGGGTAAGGTGTTCCTACCCGGGAACCGCCCCCCGGCCAGGAGTCCCCATGAAAAGGTTCGCGATCCTCTTCCTCGTCGCCGGTTCCCTCATGGCCCAGGGGGTGAAGTGGGAGACCTCCCTGGCCGCCGCCCAGGCCCGTGCCCAGGCCGAGCACAAGCTCATCTTCCTGGATGTCTGGACCGAGTGGTGCGGCTGGTGCATCAAGCTCCAGAGGGACACCTTCCCGTCGGGCCCGGGCCAGGCCGCCCTGGCGCGGGTGGTGCCGCTCAGCCTCATGACCCAGTTCAAGGATGGCAAGCCCACCGGCAACAAGAGCATCGAGGCGCAGTTCAACATCGAGGGCTTCCCGGCCCTGTTCCTGCTGGATGCCAAGGGCAAGGTGGTTTCCAACCAGCCCGGCTACCTGCCCCCCAAGGAGTTCGCCGGCTGGATCAACGGCGTGGTCGACCAGAAGCGCTAGGCCTTGCGCAGGGCCGCCCTGGCCATATGATGTGGCAAGGCCCACGTCGGCAGTAATTATATATTCATGACAGGAGTGGATATGAAACTTCATTTCCTGCTGGCCCCCGTTGGCCTCCTCGCCGCCCTTGGCTGCTCCACGCAGGCCACCTACACGGTGCCCACCCCCAGCAAGGGCGCGCCGGCGGCCGTCTCCACCTTCGGGTTCCTGGACATCCTGGCCATCGTGCCCACCAACCTTGGCACCTCCTACCCGGCCTGCATGACCCCGACCGTGGCCGCCAACAAGGTCACCCTGGTCCTCGCCGGCTGCCCCGCCGGCAGCGGGGGCACGGAGAGCGGCACCATCGCCATCACCACCACGCCCGGGACCGGGGGCGCGACCGACTACGCCGAGACCTTCAGCGCCCTGACCACCACCCAGAGTCCCACCCTCATGTGGTCGCTGACCGGCGAGGTGGATGTGACCGTGAACGGCACCGCCGCCAGCATGACGGCCGCGCCCGGCTTCCACCTCAGCGTGACCGATACCGGGACCCCGGCCAACACCAAGGTTTGGACCTTCACCTGCGGCCTCACCAGCACCGGCCCCGTCGGCAACCTCACCGTCCAGGGATCCTATGAATTCAAGTCGTCCGCCGGCGACGACATCACGGTTGCCGTGGATGCCGGCAGCCCCCTGGTCTGGAACGGCGGGCGCTACCCGGTGAGCGGGACCCTGCATATCTCCGACACGGTGGCCGGGGCCACCACCCCCCAGACCGTGGACGCGGTGTTCAGCCCGGGCAGCGTCTCCATCGGCGGCGGCGTCGTCACCCTCCAATAGCCGATCCCATTCCAAGTCCCTCGGGAGGTTCCATGCGGTCCACGCTCCTGCTCCTGGCCCTGGTCGCGGCGACCCCTGTCCTGGCCTACGAACCCGGCACCTGGTATTTCGATGTCCACGAGGTGGCGCCGACCTTCACCGGCCACTACAAGGGCACCCAGAACAACCAGGCGGTCGATTTCGACCTGGTCAACGACCTGGGCCTGGCCAAGACGACGACCAAGGTCGGCGCATCCATCGAGTACCAGGGGCCCCGGTTCGGCCTGGAGCTCTCGATGGACGAGCAGGACTACGGCGGCTCCAACACCATCAGCCGGAACATCGTCATCGGCGGGCAGACCTACAACGCCCAGGCGCTGGTCACCTCCACCCTCAAGATGACCTGCTACACCGGCAACTGGACCATCCGGATCTTCAAGTGGCCGTCCTTCTGGATCGGGCTGGACCTGGGCGCCGAAGTCACGGCCATCGACCTCAACGCGTCCGGCGACAACTACCTGCTCGGGGTGCCGGCCACGGCTGTCTTCAAGTCGCCCCTGCCGATGCCCCAGCTCGGGCCCTCGGTGGGCTTCAAGGCCTTCGGGGACCGGCTGGTGGCCCGGGGCCATTACCATTTCCTGGACTACAAGGGCGCCACCTACCACCACACCGGCGCCGACGTCCGGTTCTTCCCCCTGAAGTGGCTGGGGGTGAGGGCCTTCGTGGCCAACGAGACCTGGAAGGTGCCGAACAATTCGGTCGCCAAGGACCTGGAGATCGGCCTGGACCGCAGCGGCGCCGGGTTCGGCGTGGTCGCCCGGTTCTAGCCCGCATTTCGGTACTGATCCGGTTTTTCTCAGCGCCCCAGCGAGTCCTCAGCGCCCCAGCGTTCCATTGGTTTCCATGGCATATCGATGCGATCGTTTCCTGCCTGGGCGCTCGGGTTATTTATAGAAACCAATGGAACGCTGGGGCGCCGAGGACTCGCTGGGACGCTGAGAAAAAACGGGTAAAGAAAGTATCGGTTACAGCCGGCGTCAGAAACGCCAGCCCAGGCCGAATTCCAGGGTGGCCAGGTCGAGGTTGTCCAGTTTGACCGACGTATAGCGCACGGTCGCGCTGAACGGCACGGCGAACTGCCAGCCGGCACCGAGGGCGTAGCCGAGCTTGAGGGAGGTCTTCTCCTTGTCCCTCAGGATTACGCCCGGCTGGGCGCCCAGGGCGGCGGTCTCGAACTCGGTCCGGAACCCGCCCAGGCTGCCGAGCAGGAAGAACTTGTCGAAGGGCCCTGAGAACGGCCGCTTGTGCACGTCCGCCCCCAGGAAGGCCTGGTTGGCCGCCACCCGGAAGGTGGCCGGGGCCACCAGTCCCGCCGCCCGCTGGCTGGTCAAGCCGGTGTCTTCCTTGAAATTCGCATAGTCAAACCGGGCCCGGGCGGACCAGCCATTGTCCAGGTCCTGTTCGAAGAAAAGACCCAGGCCCAGGCCCGGCTTCGAGGTGAGCTCCCGGAAGTCCAGCCGGGGGGTGGCCAGGCTGGCCTGGATGCCGAAGTGGACCTCGGGTTGGGGCTCAATGGCGGACAGACAGGAAGGCAATGCGAGCAGGACCAGCCAGGGCAGGTGGCGGCGGGGCATGGGATCTCCTTGACTAACAATTCATAATAATATTTAGAAATAATTAATCAACCCCGTTTCCCAATAAGGTCTTTCGAACCCACCCCGAACCCGGTTTTGGGGTTCCTAGAGATCCTTGACGCCCCCCGGCGGCTTGGGCGGCAGATGCTGTTTCATCCCCTCAAGTTCATCCTCGCGGGCCGCCTGGCTGGGCGGGGGTGGCGGCGGGGTCTTGGGGTTGGGCGGGGGCGGGCCGGGGTCCTTGAGGAGGGTCTGGAGGTTGTGGATGGCCTCCTTGCGCCCGGGCTGCTCCAGCAGGACCCGCTCCAGGAGGGCCCGGGCCTCGTCGGGGTGGTCGAGGTCCATGGCGGCGCGGGCGGCCAGGAGCAGGGCCGGGACCCGCCAGGGCGGCAGGGGCCGGGGGGCGCCCTGGCCGGTGAGGGGGGCCAGGGTGGCGACGGCCTCCGTGGGCTGGGCGGAGCGCAGCTGGATCTGGGCGCGGAGCAGGCGGTGCCCGGGGGCGTCGCCCTGGGGCTGCCATTTCCGGGCCGAGGGCAGGTCGCCCCGGTCCAGGGCGCGCTTGGCCAGCCAGGCGCGGATCGAGGGCGGCACCTGGGCCCGGGCCGGGGCGGGGCCGCCCAGCAGCACCAGGGCCAGCAGGAAGGGCCGCCAGGCGCGCATGGGCTTGCCGGCGGCGGCCAGCCACAGGCAGATGCCCAGCAGGGCCAGCCAGGCGCCGGCCTCGGGATGGGCGGGCAGGCGGGAGCGGGCCATGGGCAGGGCCGCCCGGCCCTGGGCCAGATCCTGGAAGAGCTTGGCCAGGTCCTCGCCGGGCGCCAGCAGGCGGCCGCCGCTGGCCTGGGCGAGAGCGGCCATGAAACCGGGTTGCGCCTTGCTGAAGGACAGTTCGTCCTGGCCGCCGGCCGCCGGCGGCACCGGCTGGTCGCCGCGGGGCTGGCCCACGCACAGGGCGTAGAGCGGCAGCCGGCCCTTGTGCAGCACGGTCGTGGCCCGGGTCATCGCCTCGGCCGGAGCCTCCCACGTCTCCTCGCCGTCGCTCACCAGCAGGATCACCTCGGGAGTCTTGGCGGGAATCTGGGCGGCCACCTGGGCCAGGCCCCGGCCGATGGAGGTGCCGGGCGAGCCCACCTCGCCCGGGCTCACGGCCCGGGGGGCGTCGCGCAGCAGCTGCCGGTCCTCGCCGGGCGGCAGGAAGGGGATGGCGTCGCCGGTGAGCAGGTCCAGGCTGAACAGGACGCCGGGATTGGGCTGGGCCCAGAGCCGGTCCAGCAGGGCCGCGGCGGCCTCCCAGCGGGTGACGGCGCCGCCCGGGCCGGGCATGTCACGCACGCGCATGCTGCGGCTGGCGTCCAGCACCACCCGGACGGTGAGCCGGGGCACTTCCGGCACGCCCCAGCGGGGCTCGGCCAGGCCCAGCCCGGCGCCGGCCAGGATCAGGGCCAGGCCCAGGCCCTGCAGGAGGGGCCGCTGGCCCACCACCTTGATGCCCAGGCCCGGCCGGGTCTGGGCCCATGCGCCCAGCGCCAGCGCCAGGGCCGCCAGGGCCAGGGCCGGCAGCAGGAAGGCCGGGTGGGAGAAGGTGGCCGGGATCATGGCTGAGCCAGCCAGGCGGGAGGCCGGCGCCCGCGCTTGCGGGCCAGGTCCAGGGCCAGGGGCAGCGCCAGCAGACCGGCGGCCAGGAGGAACCATCGGCTCAGGGGCCGGCCCTCGGTCGGCGCGTCCACCGGCAGGGCGGTCTTCTCCAGCCGGTCGATGGCGGCCATGCTGCGGGCCAGGCCGGCGGGGTCGTCGGCGGCGAAGGCCTCGCCGCCGGTGGCCTGGGCGATCTTCTTCAGGGTCTCCGGGTCGGTCTCCACCTTCAGCCGGGCGAAGCCGCCGCCCTCCAGGGGGAACAGGCTCTCGCCGTTGCCGCCCATGGCCACGGTGTGGACCCTTATGCCGTTGCGCCGGGCCTCCTCGGCGGCCTCCATGGGCAGGACGTGGCCGCGGTTCTGGGCGCCGTCGGTGAGCAGCAGGATCACCCGGGAGCGTGCCGGGCTCTCGGCCAGCCGGCGCACCGCGGTCATGAGGGCGCTGCCGATCGCGGTGCCGTCGTCCCGGCTCTCCAGCTGCAGGCGCTCGAGGATGTTCCAGAGCCGCAGGTGGTCGGCGCTGAGCGGGCTGAGGGTGACCGGGTGGGCGCTGAACAGGATCAGCGCGAAGCGGTCCTCGGGCCTTCCGGCGATGAAGATCCGGAGCAGGCGCCGGGCGGCGTTCCAGCGGTCCTCCTTGGCGCCGCCGTCCTGGGCCAGCATGGAGCTGGAGCCATCCAGGACCACCGCGAAATCGACCACGGGGGTCCGGCCCTTGACGGCCAGGCGGCGCTCGGGGACGGCGGCGGCCACCACCAGGAGGGCGGTGATCAGGGCCGGGAGGACCAGGGCGGCGCGCCGGGCCATCCACCCGGAGGGCCGGGAGCTGGGGATCCCCCAGCGGTAGCTGGACCGGGCCGCGGCCCAGAGGCCCGGCAGGATCAGCAGGAGCAGCCAGGGGTAGCGGACGGCGAAGCTCATCGCCGCTCCAGTCCGGCCAGCAGGGCCGGCGCCGGGGGCAGGGCCGGTTCGCTGCGGGCGAAGCGCGCCGCGTCCAGGGCCCGGACCCAGGTGGCCCAGGCGTCCAGGCCGCGCTGGTGCAGGAGATCGGCGCCCCAGCCCAGGGCCTCCTCGCCGAACTGGGCGGCCAGCAGCTCGCGGCCGGCGGCGTGGGCCGCGTCCAGGCCGGCCCGGTCCAGGTCCCGGGGCGGGTAGTGGTGCAGGAAGGCCCGGCGCGCCGCCCGCCTCCGGCGCCCGGCGGCGCCCAGCCGGTAGCGGCGGCGCACGGCCCAGGCCAGCAGGACCACGGGCAGGACCAGCAGGGTGGTCCACTCCCATGGGAACGGCACCGGCGGCAGGAAATCCTCGGGGCCGCCGCCCACGCCCATCCAGGCCGCGCCGAAGGCGACGGTCCGGGGCACGGTGAGGCGCAGTTCGGGGGTCCGGCGGCCGTCGCCCAGGTCCATGGGCCGGACCACCGCCAGGCCCGGGGCCAGGGGCTGCACGGTGAGCCGCCAGCCGCGGCCGTCCTTGAGCGGGTCGACGCCGCGCACCGCCAGGGGCCCGAGCCGGTCGGCGCCGGGGCGGGGCAGGGGCGGCGCGGCGGGATCCGGGTCGCGCAATTCCAGCGTGGCCAGCCGGCCCATGGCCAGCTCCGGCGGCGCGGTCCAGACCAGGGCGCCCATCAGCCGCCCCCGCCCTTGAGCCAGATGCCCAGGCGGGTCACGGGGTCTTCCATGATGTTCCAGTCCTGGCGCTCGACCAGGGGCGGAAAGCCCGGATCGGGCCAGTTCGGCAGGTGCCGATAGCGGGGCTGCTCGGGCCGGAACCAGACCACCCGGTGCCGGGCCGCGATCGGCCGGATCAGCGGCGCGAGGCCCTGGAGGCCGGCGCCGTTGCTGAGCAGCCAGAGGCGGTGGCCGCGGCCGTGCTCGCCCCAGTGGCCGAGCGCGGCCTGCCAGTCGGCGGCGGTGGGGATGGCCGGCCCGCGCGCGGCCAGGGCCTCCAGCAGGCGCAGGCCCTGGACCCGGCCGCGCCGGGGCGCCAGGCGCAGGGCCGGCGTGCTGGCGTCGCCCGGCACCAGCAGGCCCAGCCGGTCCCGGCCGGCCGCCGTGGTGGCCTGGGCCGCCCCGCAGATCTCCAGGGCCCAGCGGATCGGGCTGACCGGATCGCCCAGGAACATGGACGGCGAGGGATCCACGATCAGCCACACGATCAGTTCGCGGCTGGATTCGAAGATCTTGATGATGGGCTCGCCGGTGCGGGCGGTGAGCGGCCAGTTGATGGCCCTGGGGTCATCGCCGGGCACGTAGGGGCGATTTTCCACGAAGGTCAGGCCGGCGCCCTTGATCTTGCTGACGTGGAGGCCCTCGGTGCCGCCCCTCAGCACCCGGCGCAGCCGCAGGGGCAGGCGCCGGAGCCGGGACAGGAAGTGCTTCCAGCCTCTGGGAGTCATGAAACCATCCTAGCAACCCTTGCGTGGCCAGGGTTGCCGGAGGCGCGCGGCTACTTGTTGGCGGCCGCCGCGCGGGCCTCCTTGGCCTTGGCCTGGGCGTCGCCGCCGGCGGCTTCCTGGGCGGTCTGGGCCGGGGTCTCGGCGGCTTCCTTGGCCGGCGAGGCCGGGCCCGGCTGGGCCGCGGCGGCGCGGGCGGCGCTGCTGATCTGGACGGTGTCCGTGGGGGGCGCCGCGGCGGGGGCGGGGGGCGGAGGCGCGGGCTTGGCGGTGGGGGCGACGGCTGCGGGCTGCTGGCTTCCCTGGATGTGCTGGATGGTGCTCACGGGGATCCTCCTCGACCGGCGTGGGGGCATCCGTGCCCCCCGGGGTTGTCCCAGGTATCGTCCGTTCGGGCCGGGAGCCGGCGAAGATGACGGAACTGTCATCATCCTTGCCCTTCCCGGAGCGCCCGGGGACGGCGGCGCGGGATGTAGGATAGGGGCACGGGGTGGGGAGATGAAGCTGCTGGTCGTGGAGGATGAGCCCAAGACCGCTGCCTACCTCAAGAAGGGCCTGGGCGAGGGCGGTTTCGAGGTGCAGCTGGCGGTGGACGGCGAGCAGGGGCTCTTCATGGCCCTGGAGGAGGCCTTCGACCTCATCGTCCTCGACGTGATGCTGCCCCGGCGCTCGGGCTGGTCCCTGCTGGAGGCCCTCCGGAGCCAGGGGCGGGCGACGCCCGTGCTGTTCCTGACCGCCCGGGACACGGTGCCCGACCGGGTCAAGGGGCTGGAACTGGGGGCGGACGACTACCTGGTGAAGCCGTTCGCCTTCTCCGAGCTGCTGGCGCGGGTGCGGAGCCTGTTGCGCCGGCCGGCGCTGCGCCCGGCCGTGCAGCTCGCCGTGGCCGACCTGGAGCTGGACCTGCTGCGGGGGGACGCGCGCCGCCAGGGCGGCAGCCTGGGGCTGACCCGCCAGGAATTCCTGCTGCTCTCCCTGCTGGTGCGGCGCCGGGGGGAGGTGCTCAGCCGGAGGTACATCGCCGAGCAGGTCTGGGACATGAACTTCGATACCGAGACCAACGCGGTGGATGTCGCCATGGCCCGGCTCCGGCGCAAGGTCGACGAACCCTTCGAGGCCAAGCTCATCCACACCGTCCGGGGCATGGGATACCGGCTGGATGTGGACTGAGGCCCGGGCCCTCCGCGACAGCCTGCGCCTGCGGCTGGCCCTGGCCTTCGCCCTGGGCGGCATGGCCGCCCTGGTCGCCGTTTCCGGGTTCACGTTCTGGACCTTCCAGCGGGAGATCCTGGCCCGCGACCGCCGGCTGCTGGCGGGGCGGATCCAGGAGGTGGCCGCGGTGCTCCGCCAGGGCAGCCGCGCCGGCCTCGAGGACGAAGTGCTGGGGCAGGGCGCCGCGTCCACGGATCCCCAGGTATGGCTGCGGGTCGTGGCCGAAGGCGCGGTCGCCATCGAATCCCGGGGCATGGCCGCGACCCTGCCTCCGCCGTGGTTCGGCGAGGAACCGCGGGGCAGCCGGCTCGGCCGCGACTACCTCCTGGAGCAGCGTACCGAGGGGGTCTGGCGGATCCAGGGGGCCATGGACGTGACCGAGGACGACCGGCTGATCGCGGTCTTCCGGCGACGGCTGCTGTATGTCCTGGCCCTGGGCTCGGGGGGCTGCGCGATCTTCGGCTGGTGGGCGGCCACCAGCGGCCTGCGGCCGATCCGGAGGATCGAGGCCTCCACAAGGAACATCACCGCCCACCGCCTGCGGGAGCGCCTGGTGGCGGCCGACGTGCCCCAGGAGCTGCGGGACCTGGTCGGGGCCCTCAACGCCATGCTGGACCGCCTGGAGCTGGCCTTCGCCCGGCTCTCCCGGTTCTCGGCGGATCTGGCCCACGAGCTGCGCACGCCCATCACCAACCTGACCGGGGAGGCCGAAGTCGCCCTTTCCGGGGAACGCTCCGCGCAGGACTACCGGCAGGTGGTGGAGTCCAGCCTGGAGGAGTTCCGGCGCCTGTCCCGGCTGATCACCCGGATGCTGTTCCTGGCCCGGGCCGAGGATCCGGGGACCGCGATCCGGCCCGGACCCGTGCCGTCCCGGCAGCTGCTGGAGGAAGTCCTGGCCTTCTTCGAGGCTTCGGCGGCGGAACAGGGCGTGGCCCTGGAAGGCCAGGCCGAAGGCCAGCTTCGCGGCGACGCGGACCTGCTGCGGCAGGCCCTGGCCAATCTGGTCGGCAACGCCCTGCAGGCCACCCTCCGCGGCGGGGCGATCCGGGTTACGGTGGGCCCGGGGATCCAGGTGACCGACACCGGCCGCGGCATTCCCGCCGAGGAGCTCCAGGGGATCTGCGACCGGTTTGTCCGGACCCGGGCCTCTCTGGAAGGGAAGGCGGAAGGGACTGGCCTGGGCCTGGCGATCGTTCACTCCATCGCCCGGCTGCACGGGGGCAGCCTGGCGATCGAAAGCGAGCCGGGCCGTGGCACCACGGTCCGGCTGCACCTGCCGGGGTGAGGCCTCAGGCCTTGGCGGCGGCCTTGTCCTTCTTGAGGTACTTCTCCAGGATCAGGCCCACTTCGCCGGGGGCCACCGGGCCGTGCACCTGGTCGTCGATCATCACCACCGGGGCCAGGCCGCAGGTGCCCAGGCAGCGGGTGGACTCCAGGCTCCACATGCCGTCCTTGGTGGTCTCGCCGAAGGCGATGCCCAGGTTGTCCATGAGCCGCTGGCTGATCTTGTCGGCGCCCTTGACGTAGCAGGCGGTGCCCAGGCAGACGTTGATCATGTGCCTGCCGCGCGGCTGGAGCCGGAAGTAGTGGTAGAAGGTGGCCACGCCCGTGACCTTGGCCAGGGGGATCTGGGCCAATTGGGCCACGGCGCCCATCTGGTCCTGGCTGAGCCAGCCGCTGTGGTGCTGGACCATGTGCAGGATGGCGATGAGCTGGCTCTCCGAATGCTCGGTGCCGGCCTGGGCGGCGATGAAGGCGACCACGTCGGCCGGCAGGGCGGCTTCGGCGGAGGCCTTGATTTCGGGCCAGTTGTCGGTGCTGGTCATGGTGCTCACTTGATCCCCCTGGGCAGCCGGGCGTGGTAATGGGTATGGAGCAGCTCGTGGGCTTTGACTCCATTTGGCACGCCCAGGAACTCGTTGTAAAGATGCTCGATCGCCGGATTCTCGTGGGAGCGGCGCAGCTGTTTTCCGGAATCGATTGAATATAAGGCTTTGGCCCGCATGCGGCCCAGCTCCGGGTCCAGGACGTCCATGTCGAAGGGCGGGTAGGGCTGGCCGCCGCCGGCGACGCAGCCGCCGGGGCAGGCCATGATTTCAACTAGGTGATATTGCTTATCACCGTGCTTGATGGCTTCCATGATCGTCTTGGCGTTGGTGAGGCCGTTGGACACGGCGATGTTGATCTCCCTGCCGGCGATGGTGAGGCTGGCCTCCTTCAGGCCCGTGACGCCGCGCACGTCCTCGAACACCAGCGGGCCCAGCTCGTCGCCGGTGAGCTTGACCGCGGCGGTGCGCAGGGCGGCTTCCATGACTCCGCCGGTGGCGCCGAAGATGTCGGCGGCGCCCGAGGAGATCCCCAGGGGCCGGTCGAACTCGCCGTCCGGCAGGTGCTCGAAATCGATCCCGTAGGACTTGATCATCCAGGCCAGCTCGCGGGTGGTGAGCACGGCGTCGGTGTAGGGCGTGCCGTCGGCCATGGCGTGCTCGGGCCGGGCGGCCTCGAACTTCTTGGCCACGCAGGGCATGATCCCGACCATGTAGATCTGGTCCGGACGCAGGCCCTTCTTCTCGGCGTAGTGGGTCTTGGCCAGGGTGCTGAGCATGCTCATGGGCGACTTGCAGGTGGAGGTGTGGGGGATCATCTCCGGGTAGAACTTCTCCAGGAAGCTCACCCAGCCCGGGGAGCAGGAGGTCAGCAGCGGCAGCGGCCCCTCGCCGCCCAGGCGGCGCAGGAACTCGTGGGCCTCCTCGATGATGGTCAGGTCGGCGCCGAAGTTGGTGTCGAACACCGCGTCGAAGCCCAGGCGCCGCAGCGCCGTGATCAGCTTGCCGGTGACCGGGGTGCCGATGGGCATCCCGAAGCACTCGCCGATGGCCGCGCGGATCGAGGGCGCCGGCTGGACCACCAGGTGCTTCTGCTCCCGGGGCAGGGCCAGGGCCTGCCAGACCCGCTCGGTGTGGTCCTTCTCCAGGAAGGCGGCGGTGGGGCAGACGTTGATGCACTGGCCGCACTGGATGCAGGCCGATTCGTCCATGGGCCCCAGGTCGGCGGGGCCCACCACAGTCTCGAAGCCGCGGCCGTGCTGGCTGAGGTTGTGCACGCCCTGGACCTCCTCGCAGACCCGGATGCAGCGGCCGCAGAGGATGCATTTCTCGGGGGTGCGCACCACCGATTCGCTGCGGTCGTCGATGGGATGGCGCTTGCGCCGGCCCTCGAAATGCCGCTCGCGCACGCCCAGGCGGTAGGCCTGGCGCTGCAGCTCGCAGTTGCCGTCGCGGTCGCAGGTCTGGCAGTCCATGGGGTGGTTGTCGAGCAGCAGCTCGACGATGTCGCGCCGGGCCAGGCGGATCTCCGGGGAGTTGGTCTGGACGCTCATGCCCTCCCAGACCTCGTGGCTGCAGGCGGTCAGGAAGCTGGTGAAGCCCTCCACCTGGACCACGCAGATCCGGCAGGCGCCTTCCAGGCTGAGCTTGGGGTGGTAGCAGAGCCGGGGGATGTGGATCCCCAGTTTCTCGGCGGCCTTGAGGACGGTGGTCCCCTTGGGCACCTGGAGCGGCTCGCCGTCAATCGTGAGGGTGATCATGTCTGCGGTCATCGTCGGTTCTCCTGGTTGCCTGCTCAGACCCGCTCGACCGCGTCGAACCGGCAGACCTCGAAGCATTGCCCGCACTTCACGCAGCGCTCCTGGTCGATGACGTGGGCGAGTTTGCGCTGGCCGGAAATGCACTCAACCGGGCAGTTGCGGGCGCAGACCGTGCAGCCGATGCAGGTCTCGGGGTCGATCTGGTAGCGGATCAGGGCCACGCACTTCTTGGCCTTGCACTTCTTCTCGACGATGTGCTGGCGGTACTCCTCGCGGAAGTTCTGCAGCGAACTGAGCACCGGGTTGGGCGCGGCCCGGCCCAGGCCGCACAGGGCGGTCTGCTGGCACAGGCGGGCCAGCCGCTCGAGCTTGTCCAGGTCGGTCAGCTCGCCCCGGCCCGAGGTGATCTTCTCCAGGAGCTCGAGCATCCGGGTGGTGCCTTCCCGGCAGGGGGTGCACTTGCCGCAGGACTCCTCCTGGGTGAAGCTCAGGTAGAACTTGGAGAGGTCGACCATGCAGTCGTCCTCGCTGAGCACGATCATGCCGCCCGAGCCCATGATCGACCCGGCCCGGGCGAGCGGCCCGAAGTCCACTTCCATATCGGCCTGGGAGGCGGGGATGAAGCCGCCGGCGGGGCCGCCGGTCTGGATCGCCTTGAGGGCGCGGTCGTCCTTGACGCCGCCGCCGATGTTGAACACCACCTTGCTGAGCGGCGTGCCCAGGGGCACCTCCACCAGGCCGGTGTGCTTGACGTTGCCGGCCAGGGCGAAGACCTTGGTCCCGCCACTCTCGGCCGTGCCCTGGTTGGCGAACCAGTCTCCGCCGTAGTTGATGATCGCGGAGATGTTGGCGAAGGTCTCGACGTTGTTGATGGAGGTCGGCTTGCCCCACAGGCCGCGGACCACCGGGAACGGCGGCCGGACCCGGGGCTGGCCGCGCTCGCCCTGGATGGAGCGGATCAGGGCGGTCTCCTCGCCGCACACGAACGCACCGGCGCCGAGCCGGACCTCCAGGTCGAAGTCCCAGCCGGAGCCCATGATGTCCTTGCCCAGCAGGCCGGCGGCCCGGCACTTCCCCAGGGCGTTCTGGATGCGCTGGATGGCCAGCGGATACTCGGCCCGGATGTAGAAGAAGCCGTGCTGGGCGCCGATGGCGTAGGCGCCGATCATCATCCCCTCGACGATGTTGAAGGGATCGGACTCGAGCATGCCGCGGTCCATGAAGGCGCCCGGATCGCCCTCGTCGCCGTTGCAGATGATGTAGCGGGTGGTCTCGGCCTGTTCCCGGGCCATCTTCCACTTGCGGCCGGTGGGGAAGCCGCCGCCGCCGCGGCCGCGCAGGCGGGCCTTGAGGACCTCGTTGATGACCCACTCCGGGTCGTTCCGGCCCAGCACCTGGGCCAGGGCCTTGAAGCCGCCGAAGCGGACGAACTCCTCCAGGTTCTCGGGGTCGACGATGCCGCTGTTGCGCATGGCGATCCGGTTCTGGTGGTTGAAGAAATGGATGTCGCCGTAGAGGGAGTAGAAATCCTGGGTGATGGGCTTTTCCGGGCAGCGGAGGCGCTCGACCACCGTCCCGGCAACCGCATGGCTGGCCAGGATCTCGTCCAGGTCCTGGTCGGTGGCGATCCGGTAGAGCACCTGGTCGGGGTTGACCAGCACGTGGGTGCACTTGCCTTCGGTGGCCTCGCTGCAGGCGCCGAAGCAGCGCACGTGGGAGGTCTTGACCCGGCTGGGGGCGACGCCGGCCTCGCGCAGCTTGCGGTCGAAGGCGTGCTTCAGGGCCTGGCCGGTGGTGCACTTGCGGCCTTCGCAGAAGATGAACTCCAGCTCGGCCTGGTTGTCCAGGGAACCGTCCAGGGCGTGCTCGGCCAGGGCCTCGCCCTTCTGGATGTGGCTGGAGAAGATCTTGTGCACCAGGGCCCGGTCGACCCGCTCGTACTTCACCGGCATGCGCCCGGGGATGGTGATGCCGACGATCGGCTCCTTGCTGCAGCGGCCGGTGCAGCCGGTCTGGTGGATGATGATGTCGTCCCGGCCCGAGGCCCGGATGTGCTTCTGGAACTCGTCCAGGGCCTCCAGGGAGCCGGCGGCGTGCTCGCAGGTGGCCGAGCCGATCTGGATCTGGATCCGGGACGGGTCGCCGCTGTCGGCCAGGGCCGCGTCCGCGTGCCTGCGCAGCGTTTCGTAGAAAGCAGCCACCGCTTGTGCCATTGGGGACTCCAGGGAATGGTAATCGTGAAAAAAATATCGATTTAACCCAGAAGAAAAGCCCGGATGCGGGCGGCGGCTTTTTGAAAGCGGATCACCGTTCGGGCGCACTCCGGCGAGCGGCGGGAGGCCGCTCATTCTTCATCGCGGCTGTCCATCACGGCCCGTAAAAAAATGGTGCAGGGCTCGCGTCGGAACGACCACAGAACCAAATTACCCGCACCGGGGCCCGGCCGCGTTGATCTGCGTCACATCCGCTACCAGCGGGTGCGGGCCCGGTAGGTGAGGGTGGCCGCGCCCTCGGCCGGCACGGTGACCAGGAAGCGGGCCACGCCGGCGCTGGTCTTGGTGAACTCATGGCTCTTCTGGACGATCTCCCAGTCCCCGGCGATCGGCTCGAGGACGGCCACTGTGACCGGCTCCTTCTTGGCGTTGCGCAGGTCCACCTGGAAGGCCGACTCGGTCACGTGCTTGAAGGCGCCCTGGCCGGGCAGCGCCTTGAAGTCGGTCTGCCTGCGCACGGCGGTCAGGTCGAAGGCGTCGCCCAGCTTGAGCCTTACGGTCTCGTTCTTCGGGGTGTGGTCGACGTTGTCCTCGCCCACGAACTGGGGCCGGTCCTGGGAGTCGCGCTTGTAGACCCGGACCACGCCGCGGGGCAGGGGCATGCCCATGTGGGCCTCCTGCCGGTTCTGGAACTCCACGAAGACGCCGACCTTCACCTTGTCCCCCAGGTCGTCGTAGCGGGACTGGTAGTAGTAGTTGGCGCCCCAGAGCTCGTAGCTCTTGGTCACCGGCACGCCCTGCGCGGTGAGCAGGGCAACCTGCTTGGTCTGGTTCTCCAGGAGGGAGGTGGGGCGGTCCAGGGTGTAGAGGTGGTACTCGAACAGGCTCTCCTCGGCCATCGCCGGGGCGCCGGCGGCGGCCTTGGCCGACATCTGCATCACCGCCTCGGCACGGGGCCGCGCGTTCCGGGCCCGGTGCACGTCGCCGGCGACCAGCTGCAGGGTGGCGTCGGGGTAGGCCGCGCCGCTCTGGTTGGTGAGGGTCACCCAGCCGCTGAGGTCGAGGGTCTTCTCGTCGGGCGCCAGGTTGGCCACGTAGTCGGCCCGCCAGGACAGGCCGCCGGTGAGGTAGCTCAGCTCCAGCTTCTGGGCCTTCTCCCGGGGCGAGTGCAGGCTCAGCACCAGGGTCGGCCGGGCCCGGAGGGTGTCGGGCACGCCAGGGTAGATGATCCGCCCGGGGAACGCGGTCTCGATGCGGTCGGCGAACCGGAGCACGATCCCGCCATTGGCGGCCAGGACCTCGGCCACCTCCCGGAGCTCCTTCTGCCCGGGGCCGTCGGGGTTGGGCCGTTCGGTGACCACGGTGACCTTGCGGCCCACGTATTTCTCCAGCAGCTTCTGGGGGGTCAGCAGGTCGAAGTCGAAGTTCTGCTCGTTGATCCAGAAATCCTTGGGTTCCGTCAGGTTGCGGAACATGGCGGTCTCCGGCCGGATCTGCGCGGAGACCTCCTGGAAGGCCAGTTCCACCTCGCCCTTGGGCAGCCTGACCTCCCGCTGGTCCCTCACCAGGGCCAGGTTGTCGTTGTAGATGGTCACGGCCAGGGCCTGCTGGTCCTTGCGGGTGGTGACGGTCTCCCCGCCGATGAGCAGGCAGGGCAGCAGGGAAAGGGCGAGGACGCGCATGGGGCCTCCGGGGGGCGGGACCATTGTAGACCTACCGGAGGGTGATCAGCGTGGCTCCAGCGCCGCCCTGGTTCTGCGGCGCATCCTCGACCCGGGCGATCCCGGGGTGGCCCTTGAGGGCCTCGCGGACCGCGGCCTTCAGGCGGCCGGTGCCGTGGCCGTGGACGATGCGGATGAACTTGCTGCCGGCGGCCACGGCGGTCTCGATGAACCGGTGGATCTCGGTGTCCACGTCGTCCGAAGCCCGGCCGATCAGGTTGATCTCGGAATCCGCGGCCTCGGCGCCGCCCCGGTAGCGGACCTGGCCCCGGCGCGGGGCGGGGCCGTCCAGGTCGCCCCGGTGGATGGGTTCCAGTTCGCCGGCGCGGGCCTCCAGGCGCCGGCCCTGGGGGGTCTCCAGGATCACCCGGTCGCCCTTGAGGGAGGCCACCCGGCCTTCCACGCCCAGGCCCCGGTGCCGGGCGAAGCCGCCTTCCCGGAGTTCCGGGACGGCCTGGCCCCGGGGCGCGGGCGCTCCGGGCCGCAGCTCGGCCCGGGCGATCTGCTCGATGGTCTTGACCCGCTCCCGGGCCTCGCTGCCGACCTTGTCGGCGCTGAAGGGCTCGGTGGCCTTGTGCTTCTCTTTCAGCTCCTTGACCAGGCGGCGCGATTCGTGGTCGATGAAATCCAGCACCCGCTGGACCTTCTCCTGGCCCTCGCGCTCGCTCTTCTCCTGCCGGGCGCGCAGGGCCTCTTCCCGCTGGGCCAGGATCCGGGCGTCCTTGTCCAGGGCCGCCGCCCGGAGCTTCTGGGCCTCGGCCTCCTCCAGCAGGCGCAGCCGGTCGGCCTCCAGCTGGCGCAGGAACTCCCGCCAGTCCTGCTCGCGCTTGCCCAGGACCTTCTCGGCGTGGTCCAGGATGAAGCGGGGCAGGCCGAGCTTGGCGGCGATGGTGAGGGCCCGGCTCTGCCCGGGCATCCCGACCAGCAGCCGGTAGGTCGGGGCCAGCCGCTCCTCGTCGAACTGCACGGATGCGTTCTGGAACTTCGGGTGGCGCAGGGCCCACTGGCTGATCTCGCCCAGGTGGGTCGAGCACAGCACCCAGCACTGGCGCCGGCTCAGGGCCTGGAGCAGGGCGATGCCCAGGGCCGCGCCCTCCTTGGGATCGGTGCCGGTGCCCAGCTCGTCCAGCAGCACCAGGCCGCCGGGACGGGCCTGGGCGACGATCCGCTTGAGGTGCAGGATGTGGCTGGAGAAGGTGGAGAGGCTGCCCACCAGGGTCTGGTGGTCGCCGATGTCGGCGTGCAGGGTGGCCAGCTCGGGGACTTCGGTGCCGGGCCGGGCCGGAATGGCGCAGCCGGCCCGGGCCAGGGCGGTGAGCAGGCCCACCGTCTTGAGGACGACGGTCTTGCCGCCGGTGTTGGAGCCCGAGATCACCACCCCGGGGCGGTCCCGGTCCAGTTCGAGGGTCAGGGCCACCGCCTCGTGGCCCAGCGGCTCCAGGTCCAGGGCCGCCCGGACCCCGGGGATCAGCAGCGGGTGGCGGGCCTCCAGCAGGTGCAGCCGGTCCTGGCCCAGGTCCGGCAGCACGCCGTCGCAGCGGACGCCCCAGCGCAGCAGCGCCAGCGCCTCGTCGGCCTCGGCCTGGAAGCGGTGCCAGCGCTCGAAATCGAAGCGCCGGGCGCGCAGGGATTCCAGGAGATCGCGCAGGAAGGCCTGGACCGCCTGGTTGTATTCCCGGTCGGCCTCGACGTGGTCGTTGTTGGCGGCCACCGCCTCGAAGGGTTCCACGAACACGGTCGCGCCGCTGCTGGAGCGGTCCAGCACCAGCCCGGGGACCATGCCCCGGCGCTCGGTGCGCACCGGCAGGCAGAACCGGCCGTTGCGCTCGACCACGTTGGCTTCCTGGAAGGCGTCGGGGAAATCCCGCAGGATCTTCTGGAGCCTTCCCTGGACCGCCTGGAAGCCGCGCATCCGGGCCCGGTGCAGCTCCGCCAGGCCCGGCACGCGCAGGGGATCGAGCTGGCCGTCCTCGGTGAAGCAGCGGCCCAGCTGGTCGGCCACCGGGCCTGGATCCGGCAGCAGGTCGGCCGTGACCTGCAGCCGGTCGATGCCCAGTTCGGTGCCCTGGGGCGCGGCCTGCTCCGGGGGCCAGGCCAGGACCCGGATGCTGCGCAGCAGGGCGGCCAGAGCGGCCAGGCCAACGCGCAGCTGCCGCCAGTGCTCGGGCAGGAGCCAGCCGGCCGGGTTGAGCACCTCGTCCAGGGCCTCGTCGAAGGGCACCACCGGCAGCGCGGCCGGGTCGGCCGTCCACAGGGGCGCCAATTCCATCTGCCGCAGCCGCCGGAGGCCGCCCTGGTCGTCCCAGGGGTGCATGGCCGACAGCGCGGCCCGAGCCGTGCGGGTGCGCGCCCCCCCCGCCACCAGGGCGGCCAGGGTGGGAAACTCGATGGCTTCCAGTTCAGCGAGGGCGGGGGAATTTTTCATGGGCAAGGAAAAGGCCCGCGCGAGCGGGCCTTTTCATCGTAGTCGGAATCGCGGGCATCAGCCCATCAGTCTCCGCTCCTGGGCGAGGCGCTTGAGGGTCTTCTTGCGGGCGGCAAGCATCTTGCGCTTGCGCTTGGCGCTGGGCTTCTCGTAGTGCTGGCGCTTCTTCAGCTCGCTGAGGATGCCGGACTTCTCGCACTTCCGCTTGAAGCGGCGGAGAGCATTCTCGAAAGTTTCATCTTCCTTGATTTTGACCAGTGGCATGGGGGGACACCTCCTTTCGCCGTAGAATCGCCCGGTGAAAACGGCAGAGCCGGTTTCTGGGCCGAGGTTCAGGCTATCACCCATCTCCAGCTATTGCCAGCAATCTTGTTGCATATGAGCCGTTGGACCGGGCCCGGCGCAGGGGCTATAATCCGGTTTTCTCGAGAATTTATGCAACGGCCGCACCTGCTCATCGTGGATGGCGAGACCTTCCGGACCCCCGACCTGTCCACGGTCATGGCCGGCGAAGGTTGGGAAGTCGCCTGGGTGCAGGGACCTACAGGGATCCAGAAAGCGGCCGAGGGGGTGATTCCGGACCTGGTCCTGTTCGACCCCGCGGTGATCGGCCCGGAGGGGCTCGACCTGCTGCGGATCCTCCAGGCCCACAAGGCCGGCCTGCCCCTGGTGGCCCTGGGCGGCAGCGAGGCCGACCCCGACTGGGCCGCCCGCCTCGGGCTGAACCCCCGCCACCTGCACCGGATGGGACGGGAGACGTCGATCCAGGCTTGGCCGGCCACCCTGCGCTCCTGCCTGGGCGGGTTCGGCCCCGGCGCCCAGAAGTTCACCGCCGAGGATCTGTTCGGGGACATCCTGGCCGACATGGAACCCGGGGGGGAGCATTCCCGCGCCGGCCTGACCGACGCCTACCGGCCGCCGGACCTGGACATCAAGGCCACCGGCCCTCTGGCCCCGGTCCGGGAGCCCTGGCCCGCCCCGGCCCCTGCGGCGGAGGAACCGGCGCCCGCCGATCCGGGCATGGAGGAATTCGGCAACTACTACCTGCTGGAGAAGGTGGCGGTGGGCGGCATGGCCGAGCTGTTCAAGGCCCGCCAGCGGGGCGTGCACGACTTCGAGAAGATCGTCGCCATCAAGCGGATCCTGCCGCACCTCTCTGACAACGACGAGTTCGTGCGGATGTTCATCGACGAGGCCAAGCTCGCCGCCCAGCTCACCCACCCCAACATCTGCCAGATCTTCGACCTGGGCAAGGCCATGGGCTTCTATTACATCGCCATGGAATTCGTGGACGGGAGGGATCTGCGCAGCCTGCTGCGCAAGGTCCGGGAATACCGCCTGCCGGTTCCCGAGCCCATCGCCGCCGCGGTCACCATGAAGGTGGCCAGCGCCCTGGACTACGCCCACCGCAAGCGCGGCATCAATGACAAGGAACTCAAGCTGGTGCACCGGGACATCAGCCCGCAGAACATCCTGATCTCCTACGAGGGGGCGGTGAAGCTGGTGGATTTCGGCATCGCCAAGGCCGCCACCAAGACCACCCAGACCCTGGCCGGGGCCCTCAAGGGCAAGCTGCTCTACATGAGCCCCGAGCAGGCCCTGGGGCAGCCGCTGGACAGCCGCTCGGATATCTATTCATTGGGATTGGTGCTGTTCGAGCTTCTCACCGGAGAACGGTGCTTCCAGGCCGACAGCGAACTGGGCGTGCTGGAGAAGGTCCGGATGGGCAAGGTGCAGGACGTGCGGGTGGTCAACCCGGCCCTTTCCGAGGAGATGGCCGGGATCGTGGCCAAGGCCCTGCACAAGGACGTGGACCATCGCTACATCTCGGCCCGGTTCCTGGAGCGGGACCTGAAGAACTTCCTGGTGCGCAAGGGCGACGAGCCCCACGAACACGATGTGGCCGACTACGTGAACACCGTGCTCAAGGGCAGCCGGACCGAGCTGGAGGCCCTGCTGGCCCGCCGCTACCCGCCCCTGGCCCCGCCGGAACCCGCACCGGAGGCGGCGGCGCCCGAACCGGTCCCAATCCCCGTCCCCGTCCCAGTGCCGGCGCGCCCGCCCGAGCCTCGGCCCGTGGCCCCCCCGGTCCGGGTGGAAGGTCCCCCGCAACCCCTCTGGCTGATCCCGGTGGTCCTCGCCGTGGTGGCCCTGGTCGCCTGGGTCGCCCTGCGCATAATCCGCTGACCGGGCCCTCGACCCCCCGGATTTGGGTATTCTATAATTACTGCAAGACAATCGCGCGCACCCCCGGGTCCTTCCTCTGGAGTTCCAATGGATATCAGCAAAGATCAGCAGCATTTCTATGAGCAAGCCAGGGAACGCTGCCGCCTGGACGTGGAGCAGATGAACAACACGATCCGGGTCGAGTGGCAGCACCTCAACGACGAGATCAAGCGGGTCCAGGAACTGATCCAGACCCTGGAGACCCGCAAGCAGACCATCGGGCAGATCTACGCCTCCTCCAGCGAGATGCTCGGCCTGGAGAACGACCTGGACGTGTCCTCGGCCATCAAGGACGCCGAGGGCGACAGCGCGGATGAGCTGGGCGTGGGCGAGATCGACCTTTAGGCACCGGGCCTCGGCCCGCCAGATGAACTTCTGAAGCGGGGGAGGCCATGGTTGACGACGCCCGACTGATCCGAGCGGCCCGGGGCAAGTTCCTGGCCATGGCCGGGGCCTTCTTCCTGGGTGTGTTCAATGACAACTATTACAAGCAGGCGGTGCTGATCCTGGCGGTGGCCGCGGGCCGGACCAGCATGCAGGGGATCGCGGTCCTGGTCTTCACGGTGCCGTTCCTGCTGTTCGCCGCGCCGGCCGGGTGGGCCTCGGACCGCTATCCCAAGCGGACCGTGGTCATCACCGCCAAGGGCGTGGAGCTGGTGGCCATGCTCGCCGGCGCGGCCGGCATCGTGACCGGCAGCTGGTGGCTGATCATGGTGATGCTGGGCACCATGGGCACCCAGGCGACCTTCATGAGCCCGGCGGTCAACGGCTCCATCCCGGAGCTGTATCCCGAGAGCTACGTGGTCCGGGCCAACGGCATCCTGCGGATGGTGGTGACCATCGGCATCCTGGGCGGCATCGCCCTGGCCGGTTTCAGTCTGGACCGTCCCGGCGCGGCCTTCCACGGCATCGAGAACGGCCGCCTGTGGGTGGCCGGCAGCGTCGTGGCGGTCGCCCTGGGCGGGCTCCTGGCCAGCTTCACCATCGCCCGGAACCCGGCCGGGGATCCCGCCGCGGCCTACCCCTGGTCCGGGCCGGTGGCGACCCTGCGCGACCTGGCCGGGATCCGCCAGGACCCGATGCTGGCCTTCGCGGTGTCGGCCTCGGTGTTCATCTGGTTCTCCGGCTCCCTGCAGATCCTCCTCATCAATCCCCTGGGCATCCAGGAACTGGCCCTCAGCAAATCCCTCACCAGCGCCCTCATCGTCGCCCAGCTCATGGGCATCGGGGCCGGCGGCCTGCTCAGCTCCGTCCTGGCCCGGCGCGGCCCCTGGCACCGGGTGCTGGCCCCGGCCGGGCTGGGCATGGGCGCGGCGATGCTGGCCGTTCCCGCCCTGCGCTTCCTGCCGGCCCCGGCCCTGCTGCCCGGGGCCTTCCTTCTGGTGGGCCTGGTGGGCGTGTTCGGCGGCCTGTTCCTGATCCCGGTGGAGAGCTTCATCCAGACCCGGCCCGCCCCGGCCCGCCGGGGCGCGGTCCTGGCGGCGGCCAATTTCGCGGTGTTCGGCGGCATCCTCCTGTCCGGGCCGCTTTCCAACCTCCTGAACGCCCACCTGGCCCCGACCACCGGGATGGGCCTGGTGGGAGCCCTGGCCATGGCCTTGGCGCTGGCCATCGGAGTCGTCCTTAGGAGTGCAGCATGGGCCTGACCGCATCGGCTTTCCTGGCCCTGGGCCGCGGCCTCCTGGCCCTGCGCTACCGGATCCGGACCCGCGGGTTCGCCGAGGTGGCCGCCCGCGGCACCGGCGGGATCCTGTTCCTGCCCAACCATCCCGCCCTGATCGACCCGGTGATCGTCGCCGGGCTGCTGCACCCGCAGTTCAAGCCCGCCTCCCTGGCCGACCAGGACCGCATCAAGGGCCCCGGGATCGGCTGGATCGCCCGCCAGTTCGGCGCCAAGCCGCTGCCCGACATCGCCAAATACGGCGAGGCCTGCCGTCCGGAGGTCGAGCGGGTGATCCGGGAATGCGCCCTGGACCTGGCCGAGGGGAGGAACATCCTGCTCTACCCCGGCGGCCACCTCATGCGCGGCCGCCTCGAGGACCTGGGCGGCAACAGCGCGGTCTCGACCATCCTGGCGGCGGCGCCCGGGGCCCGGGTGGTGCTGGTGCGCTCCCGCGGGCTGTGGGGCAGCTCGTTCAGCCGCGCCGCCGGCGCCTCCCCGGATTTCCTCAAGGTGGCCGCCCGGCGGATCCTGGATGTGCTGGCCAGCGGCGTGTTCTTCTGCCCCCGGCGCGACGTCACGGTGGAACTGGCCGAGCCGGCGGACTTTCCCCGGACCCAGGGCCGGGAGGCGATGAACCGGGCCATGGAGGCCTACTACAACCAGGACGCCCCGCCCGCCCCGCCCGCCCTGCACGTGCCGCACACGCCCTGGGAGCCCGGCGGCCGCCGGGAGCTCCCGGAGCAGCCCCAGGCCCGCCTGCAGGGCGATCCCGGCGAGGTCACCCCGGCGGTGCGCGAGCAGGTGCTGGCCAAGCTGGCGGAGATGACCGGCAAGTCCGGCCCCGGCGACGGCGACCAGCTGGCCCGGGACCTGGGGATGGACAGCCTCATGCGCCTGGAGCTGCAGCTCTGGATCGAGCAGGAATTCGGCCACCACGTGGGCGACCCGGACGCCCTGGCGAGCGTCGGCGACGCCCTGCTGGCGGCCTCGGGGCAGGGCGTGGACAGCGGCGGCGCTCCGCTCAAGCCGGTGCCGTCGGCCTGGTTCAAGCCCCTCGACCTGCCCGCGGCCGTGCCGGCCGGGGCCACCCTGACCGACGTGTTCCTGAACCAGGCCGCCCGCGGCGCCGGCCGGGTCGTGCTGGCCGACCAGGCTTCCGGCGTGCGCACCTACCGGGACATCATCACCTCCATCTACGCCCTGAAGCCGGCCCTGGAGGCCATCGAGGGCCCGTACGTGGGGATCATGCTCCCGGCCTCGGTGGGGGCCTCGGTGCTGTACCTCGCGGTGCTGTTCGCCGGCAAGACCCCGGTGATGGTCAACTGGACCACCGGTGTGCGCAACATGCTGCATGGCCTGGACCTGCTGGAAGTCCGCAAGGTCCTGACCGTGGGCCGGGTGGTGGAGCGGATCCGCGCCCAGGGCCTGGACCTCGACGGGATCCAGGACCGCTTCCTGCTGCTCGAGGAGGTCGGCGCCGCCCTCAGCCGCCCGGCCAAGCTCATGGCCCTGCTCCGCGCCCACGGCTCCTGGCAGGCCCTTCGCCGGGCCCCGGTGCCGGACACGGCGGTGGTGCTGTTCACCAGCGGCAGCGAGAACCTGCCCAAGGCGGTGCCGCTCACCCACGGCAACCTCCTGGCCAACGTCCGGGACGTGGCCCGGGAGTACCGGTTCCTGGACCGGGCCCGGTTCATCGGGTTCCTGCCGCCCTTCCATTCCTTCGGCCTCACCGGCACCGTCCTGCTGCCGCTGTGCGCCGGTTTCCAGGCGGTCTTCCATCCGGTCCCCACCGACGGCCCGGCCCTGGTCCGGACCATCGAGGCCTACCGGGTCACCGCCCTGGTCGGCACGCCCACCTTCCTCAACGGCATCGTCCGGGTGGCCCGGGACGAGCAGCTGGCCTCGCTCGGCCATGTCATCACCGGGGCCGAGAAGTGCCCGGACACGCTGTTCGCCGCCATCAGCGGGCGCTGGCCGGAGATGATGATCCTGGAGGGCTACGGCATCACCGAATGCTCGCCGGTGGTGTCCGCCAACCGCGAGGCCCGGCAGCGCCGGGGCAGCATCGGCACGCCGATGCCCTCCGTGGTCCACGCCATCGTCGACCAGGCCCTCGGCGCCAGGGTGCCCGAGGGCGGGATGGGCATGCTGCTGGTGCGCGGGCCCAGCATCTTCGGCGGCTACCTGGGCTTCACCGGGCCCCAGCCGTTCGTGGAATTCGAGGGCCAGTCCTGGTACCGCACGGGCGATCTGGTGCGGGAGGAGGACGGCATGCTGGTGTTCGCCGGCCGCCTCCAGCGGTTCGTCAAGATGGGCGGCGAGATGGTCAGCCTGCCGGCGGTGGAGGAGGCCCTGGTCCGCCGGTTCCAGGGCCCGGACGAGGATGGCCCGGTCCTCGCCGTGGAGGCGAAGGAGATCGGCAACGCCGTGGAACTCACCCTGTTCACCACCCGCGGCCTGGGCCGCGAGGAGGCCAACGCCGCCATCCGCGAGGCCGGCCTGGGCGCCCTGCACAACATCCGGAAGGTCGTGGAGCTGGAGGCGATCCCGCTGCTGGGCACCGGCAAGGTGGACTACCGGGCGCTCAAGGCCATCCTCTAGACTTCCACCAGCACCGCCTGCCCGAGGCCGCCGCCGATGCCCAGGGTGGCGATCCCGAGGCCGCCGCCGCGCAGGCGCAGCTGGTGCACCAGGGTCACCAGGATCCGCGCGCCGCTGCAGCCGATGGGGTGGCCCAGGCTGATGCCGCCGCCGGCGACGTTGAGACGGTCCAGGGGCAGGCCCAGGTCGCGCACGCAGCACAGCACCTGGCCGGCGAAGGCCTCGTTGAGCTCCCAGAGGTCGATGTCGGCCACGGCCCGGCCGGCTTCGCGAAGCAGGGCGCGCACCGCGGGCACCGGCGCCCAGCCCATGTCCAGGGGCTCCACGGCGACCTGGGTCCAGCCCAGGATCCGCGCCAGGGCGCCGGCCCCGCCTTCCCGCGCCAGGAGCAGCGCGGCGCCGCCGTCGGCCAGGGCCGAGGCGTTGCCGGCCGTGATCCGGCCGCCGGCCACGAACACCGGCGGGAGCGCCGCCAGATCCTGGAGGGTGGCGCCGGGGCGGATGCACTCGTCCCGGGCCAGGTCCGGGTGGGCGATCAGCTCGGGGCCGAAGTCCGCGCGGCCGGCCCGGCGATGGCTCTCCAGGGCGAAGGCGTCGGCGTCCTCCCGGCTGACGCCCCGGGTCTCCAGGAGCTGCTCGACGGTCTCGCCCATGAGCAGGCCGGTGGCGGGGCAGCGCAGGCCGTCCTGGTGCATGACGTCCGGAGCCAGGACGTGCCCCAGGCGGTAGCCCCAGCGAAGGCCGGGCAGCAGGTGCGGGGTGTCGCTCATGGCCTCGCTGCCGCCGGCCAGCAGGGGGCCGGGTTCGCCCGCGGCCAGGGCCTGGCCGGCGGCGATGACCGCGCCCAGGCCCGAGCCGCAGGCCATGTTGAAGGTCCAGCCGACCGTGTCCGGCGGGAGTCCGGCGGCCAGGGCGATGGAGCGGCCCGGGTTCATCCCCTGGGTGTGGGACCGGGCCATGCCCCAGTAGACCTGGGCGGGGCGCGGCCGGTCCGGGCCGGCCAGGAGCCCGCGCACCGCCGCCACGCCCAGGCCGACGGCGCCCAGGCCCTGCCAGGCGCCGCGCATGCGACCCTGGGGCAGGCGGCCCGCGGCCAGGATGTGGAGGGGGCTGGCGGGCATCATGGGCGGGGACCCCGGTCGTCGGGAGTGGGCTCGCGGTGGCCGAGCATGGTGTCCGGCGGGAACCAGCGGTCCAGGACCGCGAGGTTCCGGGCGACGAATTCCCGCGCCAGGAAGCCGGCCCGGGCCTTCAGGGGCAGGCCCACGGTGCCCGCGGCCACGCCGGCGGCGTCCAGGCCCATGCTCCGGGCCAGGAACAGCGCCCGCGGCATGTGGAAGTCCGACGTGACCACCACGGCCCGGGTGACCCCGAACACCGCCTGGGCGCGCTTGAGGCTGTCGTAGGTGCGCCGCCCGGCGTAGTCGCTGACCACCCGATCGACCGGGACTCCCCGCTTGATCAGCCACTTGCGCATGGCCTGGGGCTCGTTGTAGTTGTGCGCGCGGTTGTCGCCCGAGACCAGGAGCCAGGAGACCTTGCCGTCCCGGAACAGGGCCAGGGCGATCTCCAGCCGGCCTTCCAGCACCGGGGAGGGTTCCTTGTCGGAGAGGACGCCGGCGCCGAGGACCAGGGCCGGACCCGGGACCGGGGCCAGGTTCTCCCGGGTAAATACGCGGTCCCGGCATTCTCTCGGGAACCATATCAGTATCCAGAGCAAATCAAATACAAAGACCACAACCAGGGCAAGCCCCAGCCGGCGCCGTGAATGTGAGCGGAGAGTAACCCAGGCAGAATATCCCATCTGAGTTAGCATAGTCTCTTGCCCCCAACGGGGCCCAACACGAGTGAGAATTAATGAATCATAAAAACGACCCTCGGCCGTTCCAGGTGCGCCTTGCCCTTCCCCGCTTCCATCCTGTGTTGAAGGGCCTGGGGCTCGTCCTTCCGGCCCTGGTGGCACTCACGGGCCTGGGCTGCTTCCGCGCCTCGGGGCTGCAGCGCACGACCACGGTCGCCGAAGCGATCCCGGAATTCGGCGGCGACCGGGTGGCCGGGCTCAAGTCCATGGCCGGCCCCGGCGACTATTACATCGGCAACGATTTCCTGCAGATCGCCGTCGACGGCACGGTGTTCGGCGACACCTCCCAGCCGACCATCGCCGGCGCCGTGTCCGGCGGAAGCATCGTCGACGCCGGCTATGTGGCCCTGGACACCAGCTACCACCGCATCAACATGCCCGGGGACGCCCTGGAGCGGCTCACCCCGGTGGCCAACCAGGATCCCGACATGGAGATCGTGGTCGACGCCTTCAAGGCCGACAATTCCCAGGAGCCCAGCACGCTGACCATGACCGGGCGCATCCTGGACCGGCACCACCGGGTCCCCGGCGCCACCTGGGACGGGGCGGACTGCGTGGCCGGTGTCACCGTGACCCATGTGCTGTCGGTGGGCAAGCTGGACCGCTTCATCACCATGAGCACCACCGCCACCAACACCGGCGGTGCGCCGGTGGGGATCCGCAGCGTCGGCGACTTCCTCAGCCAGACCACCGGCGGCTACCGGTTCGCCGTTCCCGCCGGCGTCACGGTCGCCGGCCAGCCCCTGGCCACCCCCTGGGGCATCCAGATCCCCGGCAGCGACTGGGGCAGCCCCATCGCCACCGCGGTGCAGGCGCCTTCGGTGGTGCTGTTCAACACCGAGCCCAGCGCCAATTCGGTCGATTCGCACACCACCCTCGGGATCCTGCCGACCGACACCCCGGCCTGCATGGTCACCTCCGATCCCCAGGACGCCCTCACCGGGCTGCGCCCGGTCTTCCCGTCGAAACTGGTGGTGGGGAACCTGCCCCTGCCGCCCGCCGGCCTCGCCCCGGGCGAGTCGGTGTCCTTCAACCGCCGCCTCTACGCCGTGGGCGGGACCAGCTCCAGCAGCCTCTCCCCGAGCATGACCGCCGGCATCTACAACCAGATGGCCGTGGACATGTACGACATGGCCAACAACCCGAACCAGCCCAACAGCAACACCGTCGTCGACGGCCTCTGGCCGCAGGATTTCGGCCGCCTGACCTACTCCATGAGCGGTTCCGCGGTCCGCCAGGGCCCGCTGCCCACCGAGATCCGGGTGGACCGCCTGGCCGGGGGCACCGATGCCGATCCGCTCTGGATCCCCCTCCGGGTGGACTGGCTGGAACCTGGCGAGAACCCCACCAGCCAGACTTCCGACCAACCCTCGAGCCTGGGGGTCATCCTCCCGGTGGGCACCTACCGGCTGGTGATCACCAACCAGCTGGGAACCCAGGTCAAGGACCAGAGCGTCGACGCCAACAACGTCCTGCGGGCGCTCCTGAGCGGGCCCATCACCATGTATGCCGGCTGGACCTATGCCATCGGCGGCTACGACTACCTCCTGCCCGAAGTGAACGAGGTGGTCGACGGCCTGCCGCCCACGATCGTCCGGTCCATCTATGGCGTGCACTTTTTCACCACCCGGGGCCAGGACGCCCCGGTGGGCAGCCTGCAGCCGCTGCGGATCGTCATCAAGGGCACCGGCGGGACAAAGGATCCCTGGATGCGCCGGTCGCGGACCATGGGCAGCTACTACGACCCGCTCACCCAGCACGTCCAGATCGCCCCCGTGCGGACCCCCGGGCAGAACCAGTACCGGGCCGGCAACGAGATGTTCGGCACCGGCTTCTACGGTTTCGGCCAGACCACCTACTTCTGTGTGGCCAACGGGTCCCCCACCGGCCAGGTGAATCCGGACGGCAGCGCGGTGATCAACGGCGGCACCTACCGCGCCTACGGCACCCGGGGGCCGCTGTCCAATCTCGAGTACCTGGACATCCTCGCCTACGACGGCCAGGGCAGCAACAGCCACAACTTCATCATCTGGCCTTCCGACCTGCCGACGGGGTGGACCAGCTTCGACCTGCCCGGGCCTTCCCAGGCGAGCGGCGGCGGCTACCTGCCCGGCGAGAAGCTGACCTCGGCCATGGCCGAAGGCGTGCATGTGGTGGGCCACACGGAACTCGACCTGGGCACGGACGCCCAGCAGCTCTACAACGATTTCACCTGGGAATTCAACGCGGCCAACTACCTGGCCACCTACCTCGGGTCGATCGGCAACGACCCGTTCGTGGTCGGCGGGCGCACCTCGAACCTGCCCGGCTACGGGACCGCGACCGCCCTGTTCACCCCGGCGGCCACCCCGTACCGGTTCCGCGGGGCCCTGCAGCCGCAGGACTGGACCCTGGCCGATTTCATCGCCCAGGCCCAGGGCCAGTACACCATCGTCCACCAGCCCCGGTCCGCCCAGGGCCTGTTCACCCAGACCGGCTTCGACCCCGCCACCCCGCTGGGCCAGGGGGCCAACGCCTGGTGGACCGCCGGCGGCCTCCACGCCAACGGCCAGACCAACGGCGGTTTCGACGCCCTCGAGCTGCTGCGCGGCGAAGGCTTCGACGCGGCCGACCCGGACCCCTGGTTCACCCAGTTCAAGCTGGTCCGCAGCGACTGGTTCGCCCTGCTGAACCAGCAGACCCCCAGCCGGTTCACCAAGGCCCTGGGCCTGTCCTCGGCCAGGTTCAGCGTCGACACCCCGGTGGGCCTGGCCCGGACCTACCTCAAGGCCCAGCCCGTCCTGACCATCCCGCCCATCGCCCAGACCATTCCTGACATCAACACGCCGCTGGTGCAGGACCTGTCCACGGTCCAGGCGGCGCTCCAGTCCGGGGCGGCCGTGGCCTCCACCGGCCCCTTCCTGGATGTCAGCGTCAACGGCATCGGCCCCGGCGGGCTCGTGCCCGGACCCCTCGCGGAGGCTACCGTCAACGTGAACCTCTACGCCAGCAGCTGGATGCAGGTGGACGAGGTGCGGGTCGTGATGAACGGGACGGTGATCGCCAACGTGCCCGCCAACACCCTCGCCCCATCCGCCAGCGACGCCCGGCTCCGCACCGGCAGCTTCAAGGTGGCCCTGCCCACCGGCGGCAGCGGCGCCTGGATCGTGGTGGAGGCCGGCGTGCCCCTGGCCCAGACCGGCCCCTTCGCCCCGGGCACGCCCTGGAGCTATATCATGCGTGGCATCTACCCCATCGCCGTCGCCAACCCCATTTTCATCGACGTCACCGGCCACGGCTACACCCACCCCTGAACGCCACCTTCGAAGCCGGCCCATGAGCGAACTGCTCCCCCAACATCTGCCCGAGGACATCGAGGCCGAACGCTCGCTGCTGGCCACCTGCTGCGCCGCGGGGGCCGAGACGGCCGCCACCGAACTGAGCTTCGTGCTCACCGAGGAGGACTTCGTCCACCCCGCCCACCGGGTGGTGTTCCGGGCCCTGAAGGCGCTCATCGAGGCCCAGCTGGAGGTGAATTCCCTCACCCTCAAGGATGCCCTGGACACCGCCGGGGACCTGGGCCGGGTCGGCGGCTACACCGGGCTGGTGGACCTGCTCAGCGCCGAGGAGGTGGGCCGGCCCAAGGTCCTGGCCGACCTGCTCATCCGCAAGCGCAAACTGCGCCAGCTGATCCGGTTGGGCTCCCAGCTGGTGCGGCAGGCCGCGGAAGAGGAGGCGCCCCCCGACACCCTGGTGGAGCAGGCCGCCATGGACCTGTTCCGGCTGGCCCAGGGCCATGACCGCAAGGGCCTGGAGAAGCTCTCCGACGTCAGCCGGGAGGCCATGGAGGGCCTCCTGGACCGGCTCACCGGCCGCGGCAGCAGCGGCCTTAAGGTCGGCTTCAGCCGGCTGGACGCCATCACCCAGGGCTTCCAGCCCGGCAACCTGATCATCCTGGCCGCCCGCCCCGGCATCGGCAAGACCGCCCTGGCCCTCAACTGGCTGCTGCGCTCGGCGATGTACCACCAGGCGCACGGGGCCTTCTTCTCCCTGGAAATGTCCAAGGAGGAGGTGTTCAACCGGCTGCTCAGCGCCCACTGCGCGGTCAACCTCAAGGCCGCCGCCGCCGGCGGCTTCAGCGAACAGGTCGAGGCCCGGCTGCTGCGCAGCCGCGACGCGCTCCTGGAGCTGCCCATCTACATCAACGACCAGGCCGGCATCACCGTCCGCGAGATCACCGCCATGGTCGACCGGCACATGGCCCAGGCCGGCGGCAAGCTGGACCTGCTGATCGTGGACTACCTGCAGCTCCTCAGCAGCCCCGACTCGTCCCGCGCCGCCCGCCAGAGCGAGGCCGTGCGCATCGGCGAGATCAGCCGCGGCTTCAAGCTGCTGGCCAAGGACCGGGGCATCCCGGTGGTGGTGCTGTCCCAGCTCAACCGGGAAGTGGAGCACCGCCAGGGCGGCCGGCCCCAGCTCTCCGACCTGCGCGACTCCGGCGCCATCGAGCAGGATGCCGACATGGTCATGTTCATCCACCGCAAGATGATGCCGTCCCAGGACGGCGGCGACGAGGACCGGATGGCCGAGCTGATCATCGCCAAGCACCGCAACGGCCCCGTGGGCTCCGTGGGCCTCTACTTCGAGGGCGAGTTCGCCCGCTACCGGGAAATGGAGCGCGACACCCAAGGGAACGCCTGATGGCCACGGCGCTCCCGCTGTTCCCGCTCAGCGCCAAGGTCACCGCCCTGCGCGGGGTCGGGCCGGCCTACGCCGAGGCCTTCGAGGCCGCCGGGATCGCCACCCTCAAGGACCTTCTGGGCGCCCTGCCGTACCGCTACGTCGACCGCGGCAGCCTGCGCCGGATCGGCGAGCTGGACCGGGACTGGCACCCGGGCCTGGACCGGGAGACCGTCACGGTGCTGGGCACCCTCAAGGACATCCGCTCCACCACCACCCGGATCCGGCACATGGCCCTCACCGAGGCCCTGCTCCAGGACGACACCGGGACCCTGCGGCTGGTCTGGTTCAACCAGGCCTATCTGGCCAAGGCGCTGCGGCCCGGGGACCGGATCCTGGCCTTCGGGCCGCTGGCCGGCGGCCGCAACGGCCTGGAGATGCGCGGCCCGGCCTTCGAGAACCTGGGCAAGGCCGGCGAGGAGGAGAACCTCTGGGTCCGCCGATTCCTGCCGCTCTACCGCAAGCTCGGGGCGGTCACCGGGTGGGCCCGGCGCAAGCTGGTCCGGGAGGCCCTGGCCCGGGTGGCGGATCCCGGGGACTGGCTCCCGGCCGAACTCTCCCGCGGGGTCCCGGGCACCCTCACCGCGCTCAACCTGCTGCACCAGCCCCCCGACGACAGCGATCCGGCCGAATTGGAGGCCCACGCCACCCTGGCCCACCAGCGGCTGGCCTCGGAGGAGCTGTTCGCCTTCGCGCTGGGGGTGGCCCTGCGCCGGGCCGGGCGGCTGGCCCGGAAGGGCCAGGCCGTGCCCACCTCGCCGGAACTCCGGGAGCGGCTGAAGACCTACCTGCCGTTCCGGCTCACCGGGGCCCAGCGCACCGCCTTCAAGGAGATCGTGGACGACCTGACCTCGGGCCGGGTGATGCACCGCCTGCTCCAGGGCGACGTGGGCAGCGGCAAGACGCTGGTGGCCTTCCTGGCCATGGCCATGGTCGCCGAGACCGGCGGCCAGGCGGCGCTGCTGGTGCCCACCGAGGTCCTGGCCCGCCAGCACGCGGCCACCTTCCGGAAGCTCCTGGCCGGGCGCGCCGGGGACATGGAGCTGCTGCTCGGCCCCATGAAGGCGGCGGAGAAGCGCCGGGCCCTGGCCCGGATCGCCTCCGGCGAGGCCCGCTACGTCCTGGGCACCCACGCCCTGTTCCAGGAGGCGGTGGCCTTCCGCAAGCTCCAGCTGGTGGTGGTGGATGAGCAGCACCGGTTCGGGGTGCGCCAGCGCGAGGCGCTCAAGGAGAAGGGGCTGGACCCCCACTGGCTGGTCATGAGCGCCACCCCCATCCCGCGCTCCCTGGCCCTGGCCCTGTTCGGCGACCTGGAGCAGTCGGTGCTGGACGAGCTGCCCCCGGGCCGCCAGCCGATCACCTCCCGGCTGGTGGATCCGGCCGAGGCCGACCGGGCCTGGGACCAGGTCGAGCGGGAGCTCCAGGCCGGCCACCAGGCCTTCGTCATCAGCCCGGCCATCGACCCCCAGGACGAGACCAAGGTGCCCCTGCGCGACATCCAGGCCATGGAGGCCCTGCTCCGGGCGCGGTTTCCCGAGGTGCCCCTGGCCGTGGTCCACGGCCGGCTCAAGGCCGACGAGCTGGCCGCGCGCATGGCGTCCTTCGTCGCGGGCGAGGCGCGGATCCTGCTCGCCACCACCGTGGTGGAGGTGGGCGTGGACGTGCCCAACGCCACGGTCATGGTGGTCGACCACGCCGAGCGGTTCGGTCTGTCCCAGCTGCACCAGCTGCGCGGCCGGGTCGGCCGGGGCCGCGCCCCCAGCCGGTTCGTCATGCTCAGCGCCAGCGAGACCGAGCGGCTGCGGGTGCTCACCGAGACCCAGGACGGCTTCAGGATCGCCCAGAAGGACCTGGAGCTGCGCGGGCCGGGGGAGTTCTTCGGGACGCGCCAGGCCGGGCTGCCGCGTTTCCAGGTCGCCGACCTGGTGCGCGACCGCAAGCTGCTGGTGGCCTGCCGGGAGGCGGCCGACAGGGCCCTGGCCCGGGGGCTCAGCGACGGCCAGCAGGACTGGCTCAGGCAGGAACAGGCAAGACTGAAACTCGCGGAGATCTCATGACCGGCTGGAGGCCCACGGTGGCCGCGATCATCGAACGGGACGGCCGCTTCCTGGTCGTCGAGGAGACCGACGGCGTGCACCCCGAGCGCGTCTTCAACCAGCCCGCGGGCCACCAGGACCCGGGCGAGACCATGCTGGAGGCGCTGGTGCGGGAGACGCGGGAGGAGACGGGGCTCGCCCTCACCCCCACCCACTTCCTCGGCATCTACCACCTCAAGGCCCGCAACGGCCGGGACTACCTGCGCGCGGCGTTCATCGGCACGGTGCCGGAAGGGCAGGATCCCGCGCCGCAGGACCCGGTGATCCTGGCTTGCCACTGGCTGACCCGGGCGGAGATCGCGGTCCGGCCCAGGTCCTCGGTGGTGCTCCAGGTGATCGACGACTACCTGGCCGGGGTGCGCTGCCCGCTGGCGGTGGTCCAGCATCTGGCTGTGGAACGCTGAAGGTGTTCGGATTTACGCTGCACCCAGGGAAGATGGATTAATACAAAAATAGATGATGGCTAGATCGTTTATAACGGTGGAGAAAGTTTATACGGATTGAATATTATAATTTATTGACACGCAATTGAACTGATCGGCATCCTCTCGGGAATCCTCGTCGCACCCGCAGTCCGCGATCCTGGGAATATTCTTGTTCATGGATCGTTTAAGTGATTTTTTCATAGCAGTAGACCAGCCCATTCAGGGCTTCTGGGCATTTTGGCGTTTATTCATGGCAAGAACCCGGGGGCGAGCCCTCCGGCCCCATGCTGACGGAGTGTATATGAGCTTCGCATCGACTTGCTTCAGTTCGTTCGCACGTGTGTCTGCTCGGTTTGTGCGCTCCCACGCCTTCGCCGTGGTGGCCGGATGCGGGCTCATCCAGGCCATCCTCGCACCCGTCCCAGCCTGGGCGGCCACAGCCAAGCCCGTCATCAGCTACAGCCCCAACAGCGACGTGTTCATCTTGGGCTCCGTCGTTTCCCCGATCAACCCGACCAACAGCGGCGGAGCCGCCACGAGCTGGGCGATCACGCCGGCCCTGCCACCGGGTCTGGCCTTCAGCACCGCCACCGGCCAGATTGCGGGCACGCCCACGGCCCTGAGCCTCATCACGACCTATTCGATCACCGCCAGCAATGCCGGTGGGACCTCCACCCCCGCGACCCTCAAGATCACCGTGAACGACGTGGTCCCCAATCTTACCTACTCGCCCAGCGCGGCGGTCTTCACCAAGGGTCTGGCCATCACCCCCCTGGTCCCCGCGAACGGCGGCGGGGCGGTGGTGACCTGGAGCATCACGCCCGCCCTGAGCACGGGCCTGGCTTTCAGTGCCAGCACCGGCACCATCTCCGGTACGCCCACCGCCCTCAAGGCGACGACGGCCTACACCGTCAAGGGCACCAACAGCGGCGGCAGCGCGACTGCCGTGGTCACCCTGACCGTGAATGACCTGGCGCCCGCCGTCAGCTACAGCCCGGCCACCTACACGTTCACCAAGGGCACGGCCATCGCCACGATCAACCCGGCCAGCACCGGCGGCGCCGTGGTGTCCTGGTCGGTCGCCCCGGCCCTGCCGGCGGGCCTCGTCTTGGCCGCGACCACTGGAAAGATCACCGGAACCCCGACCGGGGTCAGCGCGGCCGCCTCCTACACAATCACCGCCACCAACACCGGTGGTTCCACCACCGCCGGGCTCACGCTCACGGTCAATGACAAACTCCCGGCCTTCACCTTTACGCCGGCGACCGACACCTACACCGTGAACACCCCTATCGCCGCGCTGGTCCCGGCCAGCACGGGTGGCACCGTCCTGGGCTGGAGCGTCAGCCCGGCGCTCCCCTCCGGCCTGGTCCTGGATCCCTCCTCCGGCCAGATCACCGGCATGCCCACGGCCCCGAAGGCCCAGGCCACCTACACCGTCACCGGCACCAACAGCGGTGGCAGCTCCACCTACGCACTCAAGTTCACCGTCAACGACATCGCCCCCACCCTGTCCTACTCGCCCAGCGCGGCGGCCTTCACCAAGGGCGTGGCCATCACCCCCATGGTCCCGGTGACCGGCGGAGGCGCGGTGGTGACCTGGAGCATCACCCCCGCCCTGAGCGCGGGCCTGGCTTTCAGCACCAGCACCGGGACCATCACCGGCACGCCCACCGCCCTCCTGGTGGCGACCAGCTACACCGTCAAGGCCACCAACACCGGCGGCAGCGTCAGCGCCGTGGTCAACCTCGCCGTGCACGACCTTGCGCCCGCGATCAGCTACACTCCGACCACCTACACTTTCACAAAGGGCACCTCCGTCGGCACGATCACCCCGGCCAGCACCGGCGGGGCGGTCGTCGCCTGGACCGTCGCCCCGGCTCTGCCGGCCGGCCTCGCCCTGGCGGCGACCACCGGGAAGATCACCGGGACCCCGACCACGCTCAGTGCGGCCACGATCTGCACCGTCACCGCCACCAACAGCGGCGGGACCGCCACCGCCGCCCTGACCCTCTCGGTCAAGGACAAGCTCCCGGCCTTCACCTATGCGCCGGCGACCGACACCTACACCTTGAACACCGCCATCGCCGCGCTGGTCCCGGCCAGCACCGGCGGCACCGTCCTGTCCTGGAGCGTCGCCCCGGCGCTGCCGGCGGGACTGGCCCTCGATCCGGCCTCCGGCCAGATCACTGGCGCCCCCACCGCCGTGAAGGCCCAGGCCACCTACACCGTCACCGGAGCCAATGCCACCGGCAGCGGCACCTATGCCATCAAGATCACCGTGAACGCCCTCAAGCCGGTGATCGCCTATTCCCCGTCCTCGGCGGTGTTCACCAAGGGGGTCGCGATCACGACCCTCAAACCCACCTCCACCGGCGGCGCCATCGCCACCTGGAGCATCAGTCCGGCCCTGCCTGCGGGAGTGGTGATCAGCCCTTCCACGGGCTGGATCTCCGGCACGCCTGCCGTCCTGAGCGGCATGGCCGCCTACACGGTCACCGCCCAGAATGGTGTGGGAACCGGGACCGCCGCCCTGACCTTCACGGTCAATGACCTGTCCCCGGCGTTCGCCTACAATCCCGCAGCCGCCACCTTCACGCTTGGCCTGGCGGCGGGCCCGGTCCTTCCCGTCAGTACCGGCGGCACCGTCGTCTCCTGGAGCATCGCGCCCGGCCTCCCGGCCGGACTGGCCCTGGACCCGTCCTCCGGGCAGATTTCAGGAATCCCAGCCGCCCAGAGCCCGGCCACAGCCTACACCGTGACCGGGACCAACACAGGCGGGACCGCCTCCTCCGTCCTGACCCTGACCGTGAATCCGCCGGCGCCGGCAATCCCGGTCATCGGCGTCGCGGGGACGGTGACCGCCGGCAGCCCCGGACTCACGGCCAGCACCCCGGACCAGGGCCCCTGGATGAACTATGCCTGGACCGTGGCCAACGGCACCCTCACCGGCGGCCAGGGCACTCCGGCCATCACCTTCACCGCGGGCCAAGCGGGCCCCCTCATGATCACAGTCATTGCCGCCGACGCGGCGGGCCGCGCCACCGCCACCGCCCCGGTGACGGTCGTGGCAGCCCCCATCGGCGACCTGCAGACCACCGTGCAGGCCCAGCCGAACGAGGGCCCCCTGACCGCCCAGGCGCCGGCCATCCAGGGTCTCACCTACCTGTGGACCTCACCGGACCTGAACCTGGCCGGGGACCCCACCGGCAACGCGATCGCCTGGACGGCGCCAGCCGCGCCCGGGGCCTACCACTTGAGCCTGAACACCCAGAACGCCCTGGGCGTGAGCGCGACCGCCACCCGGAGCATCACGGTCGCGAGCGGCGCCTGGCTGCCCCGGCCGCAGTCGGGGGCGCGCTTCAACCACAGTTCCGTGGTCCTCCCCAGCGGCCTGATCCTCTTGGCCGGCGGCCATTTGGGGCTTTCGACCCTGGCTTCGACCGAACTCTACGACCAGGCGACCGGGCTCTGGACCCGTGCCGGCAACCTCCTCGCCGCCCGGGAAGGCCATACGGCCACCGTGCTGGCCAACGGCACCGTTTTGGTCGCCGGGGGATCCAGCAACGGCGTCCCAATGGCAGCCTGCGAAATCTACGATCCGGGGACCGGGGCCTGGACCGCCACCGCCCCCATGCTGACAGCCCGCATCGCCCATACTGCCAGTCTGCTTCCGGGCGGCCAGGTGCTGGTCGCCGGGGGCGAGGATCCGACCCTGACTCCCCTGGCCAGCGCCGAGCTGTTCGATCCCGCCACCGGTACCTGGGCGGCGGTCGCAGACATGAACTCGGCCCACGCCTTCCACACCGCCAACACCCTGGTCACCGGACCCAATGCCGGCATGGTCCTTGTGGCCGGCGGGAGCGACGGCGTGAACGTGGGGATCCCGATCGCGGAGATCTTCGATCCGGGGCAGGGGCTCTGGAGCCTGACGGCCAACTTGAACACGCCTCGGAGTGGCCACTCGGCCACGCTTCTCGCCGATGGGCGGGTGATGGCCACGGGTGGCCAGGAGAACACGGCCTCCGTGTCCCAGACCGATGTCTACGACCCCATCGCCGGCACTTGGACCAACGTGCGGGTCATGAATACTCCGCGTATGAACCATACCGCCACGCTGCTGGCCGATGGCACCGTCCTAGTGACGGGCGGGCTGTCCTGGGGAAACATCGTCGGGACCGCCGAGACTTTCGATCCCCTTTCCGGCAGCTGGTCCCAGGCAGGAAACCTGCAGACCGCCCGGACCCTCCATTCCGCAATCCTCCTTACCCAGGGCCCCTCGGCGGGCAAGGTGCTGATCCTGGACGGCGATTCCCCGAGCCACTACCTCCCGGCCGAAGAGCTCTTCGATCCGGCCGCCCGGGCCTGGTCCCAGGTCCAATACCACGGCGCCATCCGCTATGCCCATACCGCCACCCGCCTGCCCAGCGGCCAGATCCTCGTGGCGGGCGGCAACAGTCAGCTGAATCCCCCGTTCAACGCGCCCGGCGCGCTCACCAGCGCGGATCTGTATGACCCCGCCAACAACCGCTGGCTGCCCACCGGCAGCCTGACGGTCTCCCGCTACGGGGCGCAGGCCACGGTCCTGACCACCGGACCCCAGGCGGGCCAGGTTCTGGTCGCGGCTGGATTCTCCACCATGGGGGCTCTCACGACCAACACCGCCGAGCTTTACGATCCCGTGGCCGGAACCTGGTCGATGACCGGGAGCATGGCCGGGGACCGCTACAACCATTCCCTGGTGACCCTGCCCAGCGGCATGGTCCTGGTGATCGGCGGCGCCTCCACCTGGGGCCCGCCCCAGGGCATCTCGGTGGAAGCCTATGATCCCAATGCCGGAACCTGGAGCCTCCTGGCGCCCCTCAACACCGCCCGCACCAATCAGGTCGCGGTGCTGCTGAACACCGGAAAGATCCTGGTCGCCGGCGGCGACAGCGGACCAGGCGGCGGGTATTTCGCCAGCGCCGAACTCTACGATCCCCTCGCTGGGACCTGGGCCTACACCGGGTCGATGGCCGCGGCCCGGTCCAATGCCTCCGCCACCCTGCTGCCCGACGGCACCGTCCTGGTGGCCGGTGGCCAGGATTCGACCGGCCCATTAGCCAGCGCCGAGATCTACAACCCCGCCTCCGGGGCCTGGAGTCCGGCCGCACCCCTGGGTACCGCCCGCTTCGGCCAGCAAGCCGCGCTCCTGCCCAACGGGCAGGTGCTGGTCACCGCCGGCCGCGGCGTTGGCGGGATCCTGGGCTCTTCCGAATTGTTCAACCCCTTCAATGGCACCTGGGCCCCCTCGGGCGGACTGGGGACGGCCCGCTACGGGCATACCGCGACGCCTTTGGCCGATGGCCGGATCGCCGTCCTGGGTGGCATCTCCGCGCCGGATCCCGCCACCGGTGCCAGTCCCTTCGTCCTCACCTCCGGGGAAGAATTCGAGGGATCCGCGCCCAGCCTCCAGGTCACGGCCATCACCCCGCCGGTTCCGGCCGTGAATGCGGGTGGCGCGGTCGCCTTCACCGCTTCGCTGGCCGGCGGCAGCAACCTGGCCGTCACCTGGACCGCCTCCGGCGGCACCATCGATCCGACCGGCCTCTGGACGGCCCCGGCGGTGGCCGGGCCGGTGACCATCACCGCCACCTCGGTGGCGGATCCCACCCAGTCTGCCTCCACCGTGGCCACGGTGGTCCCACTGCCCGTGATCGGATCCTTCACGGCGACGCCTGGAAACCTGGTCGTCACCGGCCCCGGCAGTTCCCTCAGCTTCGCCTACGCCGGCGGCACCGGCGCCCTGGACCAGGGAATCGGCCCCGTCCCGAGCGGCGTGCCGGTGACGGTTACACCAGCGGCCACCACCACCTACACCCTGACCGTGACCAATGCCCTGGGGGCCACCGTATCGGCCCAATGCACGGTGACGGTCGCTATGGTCGGCCAGTCCTTCGCCATTCCCGATGTCACCAGCCCCGGGGCCACCCTGCCCCTGGTGCTGAACGCCATTCCGGGCGGGACGTTCACGATGGGGTCGCCGGCCACCGACCCTGACCTCGGCTCCAACGAGGTCCCCCAGATGCAAATCACCATCAGCCCCTTCTACATGGGGCGCTTCCCCGTGACCCAGGGGTTGTGGCAGGCCGTGATGGGCAACAACCCAGCCAACTTCACCGTAGCCAACGGGGGTGCCACGGTGGACGACCTGACTCGGCCGGTCGAGCAGGTGTCGTTCAATGATGTCATCGCCAACGCCACCGGTTTCCTGGACCGGCTCAACGCGGCGACCCAGGCCACCCGCCCGGCCGGCATGGTCTTCCGCCTGCCGACCGAAGCGGAATGGGAGTATGCCGACCGGGCCGGAACCGCCACCCGCTACTACTGGGGGGACGACCTGAACAACACGGATGTCTACAACAACGGCTGGTTCTCCGGCAATTCCAACAATTCCACCCAGCCGGTTGGCCAGAAGGCCGCCAACCCCTTCGGCCTCTACGACATGAACGGCAACGTCTTCCAGTGGTGCCAGGACTGGATGGACGCGTATCCGGGTGGGACCTGGACGGATCCGGCCGGGCCGGGCCTGGCGACGCCCTACCGGATCCTCCGGGGCGGCAGCTTCAACTTCCCGGCGACCCAATTGCGCTCGGCCCAGCGGGGCTGGAACACCCCGGATGCCCGGACGATCTTCTTCGGGTTCCGGGTGGTGCTGGCCGCGCCCCGGCCGGTCAACCTGACCTTCGCCATCCCCGACCAGACCAGCCCCGGGGTGACCGTGCCCCTGGTCATGAACAGCCTCAACGGCGGCACCTTCACCATGGGCTCCCCGTTCACTGAGGCGGGGCGCAATGACAACGAAAGCCCCCAGCAGACCGTGACCGTGAGCCCGTTCTACCTGGGCCGATTCGCCGTGACCCAGGCCCAGTGGCAGGCGGTGATGGGCAGCAATCCCTCCAAGTTCAGCATGGCCGGCGGTTTTTCGGCGACCGATGACCTGACCCGGCCCGTGGATTCGGTGACCTACACCGCCATCACCACGCCCGTCACCGGGTTCCTGGACCAGTTGAACGCGGCGACCGCCGCCACCCGCCCCGCCGGGATGTCCTTCCGGCTGGCCACCGAGGCCGAACGGGAGTACGCCGACCGGGCCGGGACCACCACCCGCTTCTACTGGGGCGACGACCCCACCGGGAACCTCGCCTTCAACTACGCCTGGTTCAGCGGAAATTCCTCCAGCGCCACTCAGCCGGTGGGCCAGAAGCTCCCGAACGCCTTCGGCCTGTTCGACATCAACGGCAACGTCTACGAATGGTGCCAGGACTGGATGGGGCCCTACCCGGGCGGCATCCTGACCGATCCGCAGGGACCGGCCGACACCGGCTGGGGCCGCACCCTGCGGGGCGGGTGCATCTACCACCCTGTCGAATCTCTCCGGTCGGCCATGCGCGGTTCCAACGGGCCCGATGCCACCGCCGAGTTCTTTGGCCTGCGGGTGGTGCTCGCCACCACCTACACAGCGCCGGCGGTAACGGTCCCGCCCCAGGGGCTCGCCGTCCAGCCCGGGGACCCGGCCTCCTTCTCGGCCACGGTCACCGGCTACCCGGTGCCGACCCTGCAGTGGCAGCGCTCCAATGACGGCGGGGCGACCTGGGCCGACCTGCCCGGGGTCACCTCGGCCGGCTTCTCCTTCACGACCACCACCGCCGACAACGGCGCGCAGTTCCATTTGGTGGTCACGAATTCTGTTGGCTCCATCACCAGCTCCAGCGCGATCCTTTCAGTCGGTTGGCTGATTGCCGCGCCGTCCGGGCTGAGCTACCCGGCCAATCCAGTCGTCGCCCAGATCGGCACTCCCTTAATGCCCGACGTGCCTGCCGGCACCGGGGGGCCTGTGAGCGCATTCAGCGTATCCCCAGCGTTGCCTGCGGGGCTGGCACTGAACACAAATACCGGGATTCTCAGCGGAACCCCTACGGCCATCACGCCGGCCGCAAGCTATACCGTGACCGCCTCAAATGTGGCCGGAAGCACCAGTTCCTCGCTCAGCATAGCGGTCAATGACCTTCCGCCCGCCAATCTGGCCTATCCGGTAACCACCGCCACCTTCACCACGGGCAATCCCATCCTCGCCGACAGCCCTAGTGTCGGCGGCGGGGCGGTCGTTTCCTTTGCCGTCAACCCCGCTCTTCCCTCGGGCCTGAGCCTGAACCCAGGAACGGGCGTCATCTTCGGCGTTCCGACCCAGATCACCGCCCAGGGCACCTATACCGTGACGGCCGCCAACAGCGGCGGCATTGCTTCCACGGGATTGACCTTCACGGTGGTGCCGCCCGGGCCTTCCATCAGCAGCGAACCAGCCAGCACCTCAGCGGCCCTTGGTGGCACCGCCACGTTCAGCGTGACCGCCTCAGGCGCGACGACGCTCAGCTACCAGTGGCAGAAGGGTGGAAGCAACATCCCGGGTGCGATCGCCAGCAGTTACACCACGCCGGCCCTGGGTCTTGGGGATAATGGCACGGTCTATCACGTGGTGGTAACCGATGGCTACGGCACCCAGGACACGAGCACGGACGCCAGCTTGACAATCATCCAGGGCGCGTTCGCCGCTACCGCAAGTCTGGGCACGGCGAGGGACAGCCACACCGCCACCCTCCTGCCCAACGGCAAGGTCCTGGTCGTGGGGGGGATAAGCATCACCTTTGGCAAGTTGGCCAGTGCGGAGCTGTACGATCCGATCGCGCAGACCTATACCTCCACCGGCGCATTGACCACGGCCAGGTACAACCACTCCGCCACCCTCCTTTCCAACGGCAAGGTCCTGGTCGCAGGGGGGTACGGAACCAACGGCTACCTTACCAGCGCTGAGCTCTACGACCCTGGCACCGGGACCTTCGCTCCCACAGGCTCCATGGGCACGGCACGGTGGGATATGACGTCCACCCTTCTTCCCAATGGAAAGGTATTGATCACAGGGGGCAACGGCTACACGGGAACAACGGCCAGCGCGGAGCTGTACGACCCCGCCACCGGCGCGTTCACTGCAACCGGGAGCATGGGTACGAATCGGTATAACCACACCGCCACCCTCCTGTCCAACGGAAAGGTATTGGTGACCGGCGGATACGGCACCAGCGGCTACCTTGCCGTGGCAGAACTGTACGATCCGGGCACGGGGACCTTCACGGCCACCGGCAGCATGAGCTGGGGGAGGGATTCCCACGCTGCCACGGTTCTGCCCGACGGTAGGGTCCTTGTTGCGGGAGGATATGGTGGCAGCGGCTACCTGGCCAGCGTGGAACTATTCGACCCTGCAACAGGGACGTTCGCCACAACCGGCTCCCTGGGCACCGCAAGGTACTCATTCGCCTCGGTACTCCTTCCCGACGGTAAGGTCCTGGTCGCGGGAGGAAACAGCGGAAGTGCGTATCTTGCCAGTGCCGAATTGTATGACCCGGGTACCGGCACGTTCGCGCCCACCGGTCCCATGGCCAGGGGGAGGTACGCCTTTTCCGCCACCCTCCTTCCCACAGGAAAGGTCCTGGTCGCGGGGGGGGACGGCAACGGATACGCCATGGCCAATTCCGAGCTGTACGATCCGCAGGACCCCAGCCCGGGTTTATACACAGCGACGGGAAGCATGGCTTCGATCCGGGAATGGCACACAGCGACGCTCCTGCCGGATGGCCTGGTCCTGGTGGCAGGAGGCTACGATGGCGCCGGCAACTCTCTGGCCAGCGCGGAACTCGAAGATCCGACTGCGGGGACCTTCTCCCCCACAGGCAGCATGGGCACGTCGAGGGCGTGGCATGCGGCGACCCTCCTCCCCAACGGCAAGGTCCTGATCGCAGGCGGAACCACCACCACTACAAACGTCACTCTCGCCAGCGCCGAACTCTTTGATCCCGCCGCCCGCACCTTTGCCCCCCGTGCCAACAATGTTGAGACAGAAACTTTGCACTCGTCTCAGCTATGGTGGGCATGGAAGGAATTGGAATGACGAAGGTTGTCAATTTAGGAAATGGCGAGGTCCAGCTGACCCGCCCA
>Ga0316228_1000311_pt1 | contig 68161 bp, 56 predicted proteins | sample TBH18021metaG_FD_206005 | JGI IMG/M metagenome (GOLD analysis project Ga0316228, IMG submission 206005) | Freshwater microbial communities from Trout Bog Lake, Wisconsin, USA - TBH18021 | ecosystem: Environmental > Aquatic > Freshwater > Lake > Hypolimnion/Profundal zone | place: USA: Wisconsin... | reverse complement strand
GCCTACATCGGCTCGACCATGCGCGACGCGGTGGCGTTCGGTCTGCTGTTCCTGATCCTGCTGGTGCGGCCGCAAGGGCTGTTCGGCAAGGTGCTGGAACGCAAGGCATAAGGAGACCGACATGGAATGGTTCGACAACTTCTGGTCGGTCTACAGCAACCTGGTGCTCACGCTGGGTATCAATGCTTTGCTGGCGCTGTCCATTTACCTCACGCTGTCGTGCGGCCTGCTGGCGATGGCGAACGCGGCTTTCATGGGCATCGGCGCGTACACCTCCGCACTGCTGACGATGAATGCCGAGATGCCGTTCTCGGTCGCGCTGCTGGGCGGCATGGCGGCACCGGCCGTGGTGGCCGTCGTCATCGGCCGGCCGACGCTGCGTCTTTCGGGCGTCTATCTGGCCATGGCCACGCTTGGTTTCGGCGAAGTCGTGCGCGTGCTGATCCTGAATACCGAGAACTGGACCGGCGGCGCGCTGGGCCTGAACGGCATTCCTCAATTGACCCAGTGGTGGCATGTGGCGGTGGCCGTGTTGGCCACGCTGTTCGTGCTGGCGCGCATGCGCCGCTCGAAGGTCGGCCGCGCATTCGAGGCCATCAAGGAAGACGAAACCGCTGCGGGCCTCATGGGCATCAACGTGTCGGGCGCCAAGCTGCTGGCGTTTACGCTGGGCGCGGCCATTGCCGGGCTGGCGGGCGCACTCAACGCGCACCTGACGTTCTTCATCGGCCCGAACGAATTCGGCTTCGACCGCGGCGTGGAAATTCTCACGATGACGATTTTGGGCGGCACCAACGGCCTGACGGGCCCGGTGCTCGGCAGCCTGATCCTGTCGCTGCTGCCGGAGTTGTTGCGTGCGTTCAAGGATTTCCGACTGGTCATCAACGGCTTGATCCTGATGGTGATCGTGCTGTTCCTGCCCAAGGGCATCTGGGACCCGGCGCGTTTCGCGCGCTGGTTTGGCGTGAAGCGCGGCGGCACCATGCCTGGCACGGGCGCCACCCCGGCTGCTTCCAATGAATCGCACTGAGGCCGCCATGCTCAAACTCACATCCATTTCCAAGCGCTTTGGCGGCCTGTCGGTCTTGCAGGACGTCAACATTGACGTGCCGCAAGGCAGCATCTTCGGCTTGATCGGCCCGAACGGCGCCGGCAAGACGACGGTGTTCAATCTGATCACCGGCCTGCTCGCACCCACGGGCGGGGCGCTCACGTTCAATGGCGAGAACCTGGTCGGCAGAAAGCCGCACCAGATCACGCAGATGGGCATCGCACGCACGTTCCAGAACATCCGCATCTTCAAGGAGATGACGCTGCTGGAGAATGTCGTGGTGGGCATGCACCGGCATCTCGACTACGGTGCGCCGGGCCTGCTGCTCTCGCTGCCAAAGTACCGCGCGGCCGAGCGGCGCGCGCGCGACCGTGCGCTGGAGCTGCTCTCGTGGGTCAAGCTCGACCACAAGGCGCATGACATTGCCGACAACCTCTCGTACGGCGACCAGCGCAAGCTTGAACTCGCGCGGGCCTTGGCCACCGAGCCCAAGCTGCTGCTGCTCGACGAGCCCGTCGCCGGCATGAATACCGGCGAGAAGGTCGACCTGATGGCCGAGATCGAAAACATCAAGGCGCGTGGCTACACGATCTTCATGATCGAGCACGACATGCGTTTCGTGATGGGCCTGTGCGAGCGCATTGCCGTGCTGAACTTCGGCCGCATCATCGCAGAGGGGCCGCCAGAGGCGATCCGCAACGACCCGCAAGTCATCGAGGCGTATCTGGGCCGCGATGACGACGATGAAGCGACCGGCGATGCCGCGCAGAAGGAGACGGCATGACCACGTTGCTGGAAGTGAAAGGGCTGGATGTGTCGTACGGGCACATCGCAGCCGTCAAGGGCATCGACTTTGCGCTCAAGGCGGGCGAGATCACCTCGCTGGTCGGTGCAAACGGGGCGGGCAAATCGACCACGCTGCTGGCGCTCTCGGGCCTGATTCCGAAGTCGCAGGGCAACGTGCGCGGCCAGATCCTGTTCGAAGGCGAAGACGTCACGCAGTGGTCGGCCCACAAGCGTGTGGAGCGCGGCATCGTGCAGGTGGCAGAAGGGCGGGCCACGCTCACCACCATGACCGTGCGCGAAAACCTGGAGCTGGGCGCCTATACACGAAACGCGCGCAAGGACCGCGGCCAGATCGCCTCCGACCTGGAGCGCGTGTTCCACCTGTTCCCGCGCCTGAAGGAACGCATCGACGGCTTGGCGGGCAACCTGTCGGGCGGCGAGCAGCAGATGCTGGCCATCGGCCGCGCGCTGATGGCTCGCCCGCGCGTGCTGCTGCTGGATGAACCGTCGATGGGCCTCGCGCCGATCATCGTGCAGGAGATCTTCCGCATCCTGCGCACCATCAATGCCGAGGGCCTGACGATTTTCCTGGTCGAGCAGAACGTGCGCCAGGCGCTGAAGATCGCGCAACACGGCTACGTATTGGAAACCGGCGAGATCGTGCTGGCCGACAGCGGCAAAAACCTGCTGGGCAATCCGCGCGTGCTCGAAGCCTACCTGGGCGGCTGAGTGTTCCGAACGCGCCTCGGCATGCAATATTGCCGAGGCGTAAGAACCGTATATCCATTGGGTTTGCGGTTCTTTTTCACCCGAAAGCGTACCCGTTTCTGCGTACGCTCAAAACCCCGTCAACACGTGTCGCTGTGCGTCGAACAACGCGATCAACGCGTCGGCCACAGCCCGCACGCGCGGTGATCGTCGAACGTCGGGGTGGATCACCAACCAGATTTCTCGATGCAGCGCGGGGTCGTCGACGGGCAATCGACGCAAAAGCGTACCCGTTTCTGCGGGCGCGCCGAGCAGGTGCGGGAGCGCGGCGACACCCAGTCCGGCCAACGCTGCCTGGTGCATTGCTGCCAGATCACTGCAGCGCAAGACCACGCGACGTTCGCCTGCGTAGTTGTCCAGCCAGCGCTGCTGCGGCACGTGGCGCAGGTTGTCGTCGTAGCCGATGAATTCCCATTCGGATTCGGGGCGTGCGAGCACTTCTGCGGTGGCGTACAGACCATAGCCGAGGTCGCCCAATGGCCGTGTCGCTAGGGCAGACGACGTCGGGCGCGACAAGCGCACCGCCAAGTCAGCTTCGTGCGCCATCAGGTTGGCGTTGCGCTTTTCACCCAGCAGCACGAGGTCGATGCCAGGCCATTGCCGGCGCAGGGTCGCCAGGTTTGGCGCGATGATATGGCTGGCCACCGTGGGCGGCGCGGAGATACGCACCGTCCCGCGCAAGCTACCGGCCCCGGCGGCTGCACGCGCAAAGCCGGCGGCTTCCTGCTCCATGCGTTCAGCGCGCTCGGCCAGCGCGTTGCCTTCGGCGGTCAAACGCCAGCCGCGCGGCAGGCGGTCGAACAGGCGCACGCCCAACGATTGCTCCAAGGCATCGGCACGCCGCGCCACCGTGGTGTGTTCCACCGCCAGCCGCCGTGCTGCGGCTGACAAGCTGCCTTCGCGCGCCAGCACGAGAAAGTAGCGCACGTCATCCCACTGCAAGGAAGAAGAAGGTTCGGCCGCTGCCGCACGCGCAAGCGCACGCACTTTCTTCGGCCGGTCTGAGCTTTTTTGCACAGAAGATGGTCAGTTTTTGTGAATTCCCGGGTGATTCTGAACGGATTACGCTTGTTTTACAACGTGACGAACGTAGTACCCGTCATCGATGAATCCCAAAAGCGTACCCATTTCTGCGAGGACATTTGCTATGCATGCCAAGGTGATCCAACTCCGCGAACCAGGACCGGCATTGGGTTTGCGGCCCGCCAGCCTGATGTTGCCGCCGCCCGCACCAAACGCGTTGACGGTGCGGCACACCGCCATCGGCGTGAACTTTGTCGATGTGTATCACCGTGCCGGGTTGTATCCGGTGCCGGCATTTCCGGCGGTGCTCGGTGTTGAGGGCGTTGGCGTGGTGGAAGCCGTGGGTACGGATGTACGCGGCTTTGTGGTTGGCCAGCGCGTGGCCTGGGCCGGCCTGATGGATGGCGCGCCCGGCGGCTACACCAGCCACCGCAACATCCCGGCCGAACGCGCGATTGCCTTACCCGATGCGCTGGATGACGAAACCGTGGCCGCCACGTTGGTGCGCGGCATCACCGCACACATGCTGCTGACGCGGGTACGGCAGGTGAGCGCCGGCGATACGGTGCTTGTGCACGCGGCAGCCGGCGGTCTGGGCGTATTGCTGGTGCAGTGGGCCAAGCGCCAGGGTGCGCACGTGATCGGCACGGTTGGCAGCGAAGCCAAGGCCGCCGTCGCCATTGGGCACGGTGCGGACCACGTCGTGCTGTATCGCCAGCAAGATGTGCGCGACGCCGTGCTGCAACTCACTGGTGGAGAAGGCGTCGACTACGTGATCGACGGCGTTGGCGGCGCGATGCTGCCGGCCTCGTTGGCGGTGACGCGGCCGTTCGGGATGGTGGCTAGCATCGGTCAGGCGGGCGATGTCGGCAACGCGCAAACGAACGTCGTCGATCTCGCGGCGCTTGGGCCCGCGCGCTCCATTGCGCTGGCGCGGCCAGGCGTGTTCCGTTACATGGCCGATCTGTCGAACTACCGGACGGGGGCACAGGCAGCATTGCAGCGCATGCTCGATGGCGTGCGCGTGCCGGTGGGCGGTACCTATGCACTCGAAGATGCGGCCGCCGCGCACACCGCGCTGGAGGCCGGGCAGACCTCGGGTGCGTTGCTCCTACGCCCTTGAGAACCCTGCGCGGCGCAGGGTTTCCATGCAAAGCGTACCCATTTCTGCGGGACGCTCGGCGTTGTTGTTTCACGTTGCCGGGTCTCGTGTTTCGAAGGTGTCACCTCATCCGATAAGGAGCCATCGCATGCTGTACCTGATTCTTTTCAACTACACCGCACCGCTCAAAGCACTCGACCGCGTGCTGCCTGCGCACCGCGCGCATCTCGATGCCCACTATGCGAGCGGCCACTTCCTGATGTCGGGGCCGTTCTTCCCGCGTGAGGGCGGCGGCATCCTGGCGCGTGCCGGTTCTCGCGAAGAGATCGACGCCATCCTCGCGCGCGACCCTTTCGTGATCGAAAACCTCGTGCAGGCGCGCGTCATTGCCTGGGACCCGAATCGTCGCAGCGCAGACGTACCGCAGGCGTGGTTGCCAGACGCCGTGGTTGCGACATCGACCTAAAACCGGTGCGGCGCCGCCGCTATCATGTCGATCCGTCCTGATGTGAATCGACATGACCGACACGCCGCCGCCTCAACCGGATATGCCGCGCCAGCCATGGTGGCGGCGCGCGATTGCCCGACTGCCCTTCGGTCGCGAGCATCTGGTGTTCGTGATTGCCGGCGTGATCGGCTGCGCGGGCGCCTTGTCGACGATCCTGTTTCGCGAGTGCCTGCGTCATCTGCAATGGTGGTTCTCGGGTACGGACCAAGGATTGGTGGCTACGGCGCGGGCGCTGCCTTGGTGGGCGCGCCTGCTGGTGCCGACCGTGGGTGGACTGCTGGCAGGCATCACCTTGCAGGTGGGCCTCAAGTGGATCCCGCGCAAAGGCGCTGAAGACTATATGGAGGCCATTGCGGTGGGCGATGGCGTGCTCAGCGCGCGGCAGAGTTTGGTACGCAGTGCGTCGTCGTTGTGCTCGGTGGCCAGCGGCGCGTCGATCGGGCGCGAAGGGCCGATGGTGCAACTGGCAGCAATGTGCGGCTCGCTGGTCGGCCGCGTGCTGCGGCACTGGACGCCCGTACCAGTCGAGCAATTGCGTCTGCTGGTGGCATGCGGCGCGGCTGCTGGCATCACCTCTGCTTACAACGCGCCCATCTCGGGCGCCGTGTTCGTCTGCGAAATCGTGTTCGGGGTCATCACCACGGCGACGCTGGGGCCGCTGCTGGTGGCGGCGGTCACCGCCGACATCGTGGTGCGCCAATTCTTCGGCTATGGGGCCGTCTACGAGATGCCGCACTTCGATTTCGTTTCCGGCTGGGAAGTGCTGACGTATCTGGGCCTGGGTCTGGCGGCGGGGATGGTGGGACCACTGCTGCTGGGTTTGATTGACCGCGCGCGCGACGCGTTTGCACAGACCAAGCTGCCGCTCACGCTGCAATTGGCCGCTGGCGGATTGATTGTCGGTGCGTTGTCCACGGGCGTGCCCGAGGTCTGGGGCAACGGCTACAGTGTGGTCAATGCCTTTCTGCACGAACCTTGGCTGTGGCAGACGGTGGCGCTGGTGCTGATCTGCAAGGTGGTGGCGACGGCGTCGAGCGCGGGCTCGGGTGCAGTGGGTGGTGTATTCACGCCCACCCTCTTCTGTGGCGCGGCGCTGGGGTTGCTTTACGGCACGGGCATGCACGCGCTGCTGCCGGATGCGGCGCCGGTGCCCGTCAGCTACGCGGTGGTCGGCATGGGGGCACTGCTGGCCGCCACCACGCATGCACCGCTCATGTCGATCCTGATGATCTTCGAGATGACGCTGTCCTACCAGGTGGTGCTGCCGCTCATGTTGGCCTGCATTACCGGCTATGTGACGGCACATGCAGCGGGTGCGCCGTCGGTGTATGCGCGCGCGCTGGCGCGCAATCGTCAGGACGCAGGAGACGACGCCCAGCACCTTCCAGCGCCATCAGACGGCACGCAGAAATAGGTACGCTTTGCCGGTTGGGGCTGCGCCCTCGAAATCTTTCGGGATGGCAAGCTTGCCGTGTCAGCGCCACACCGGAGACGGCGCGACGCAACAAATGCCGGAACCGTCGGTTCGGCTTAGCGACCCGAACGGCGATACAACTCGGCCATCATGCCGCAGCTTTCCACGTGCAGCGCGACGGCGCGGCTGGCTTCACGGCGCACGATTTGCCAGAAACGGGCGAAACGCGAGGCGGGAGCGGCTTTGAGAGCGACGGTGTTCATGGCGATTCCTTCTGAAGACTGATTTAGGGATAACCCCAATAGGGAATACCCGAATGTTAGTCCGAATATTGCGCCGCAGCAATTTGGATTCGCCAGTGTCGCCTCATCACCACATTGGGGTGGCTAACCCGCCACTCTGCTGACCGTGCCGGGGTTGCCATCCACGCGGATGGTCTCGCCGTCTTTCAACTGGGCCCGGATGCCGGGCACGTTCACCACCGCCGGAATCCCGAACTCGCGCGCCACGATGGCACCATGCGACAGGTAGCCGCCGGTCTCCATGACCAGTGCGCCGGCCTTCAAGAAGAGCGGCGTCCACGCGGGGTCGGTACTGGGCGCGACCAGGATGTCGCCGGCTTGCAGCGCCGTGCCGGCGGCAGCGTGGTCGACCAGCCGTGCCAGCCCCTGTGCCGAGCCTGCGCCGACGGCTGTGCCGCTCCAGGCGTCTGCGGCCAGGGCGATCGGCACAGTGGCCGCGACCGGCACCTCCCCATGTTCGGCGATGATGTCCGGCTCCTGCGCAGCAGCCCAATCGTTCAATTGCCGGCGGCGTTCACGCGCACGCTGGGCCGCAAAGCGCAGCGGCAATGCGCCGGTGCCTGCAGCCACGCATTCGTCCAGTGTCAGGTTGAAGATGTCTTCCGGCGCATCGAGTCCATCCTTGCCGACCAACCTGTCCGCCAGCTTCAGCAGGCCGATGCGCAGCGCTTCCAGATACGCCACGAGCGCGCTGCGCGCGGCCTCCCGCTGATTGCTGTCACGCACGGCACCCTTGAGCATGCCCCGCACGATCGGCCGCACCCAGCACGGCAGACGTTCCCACGCTCGCTCAGACGCCGTCTGCTGCCTTTGCCGCCCCGCCCTGGCATCGGTGCCGATCAGGCCGACCACGAGGTCGAGCAAGTAGTCCGGTTGCTCGCGCCAGCGCGGGTGGCGGAAGTAGCTCTCTTCAATGGCGCGGTGGCCATAGCGCTCCACGAACGTACTGAAGTGCAGGCGGAACGGGCTGCGCGCCGGCAGTTGCTGCGTCCACTGCGTGCCGATGCGTCTGTCGCCGCGAAGCCAGGCGAGCGCTTCGGTATCGGTGGCGACCGTTTGTGCCAGCGCCATCAGGTCATGGCTCTGCTGTGCGGTGACGCTGGGTTCTGTGCCGGCCATGAGCGCGGCGGCCAGCGCGTGGCCCTCGCCGGGGCACTGTTTTTCGATCACGTCGACCAGCCCCGAAACGGCGCCGCCCGCCGAGCCCTGCAGGAAGAACAGGCTGTCTGCGCGGCGCACAATGTTGAAGCGCTCGCGCAGGCAGGTGGCCAGCTCGGCGGTCGCTTCCGGCCACGCGTCTTCACGCCATTGCGCGGCTTGCTTGCGGGCCCGGTTCAGATCGCTCTGCGCATGGCGGCGCGCAGCGCCTGCTCTCAATAGATATCGCACGAGCCGTGCGCCTCGCGCCAGCCGCTGCGCCCACGTGGTGCGGGGCAGCGCAATCTCGGGCTGCGTGCCGCCCAGCATGCGGTTGATGGCATCGGGCGCAATGCCGAACGCGTCAAACGCCTCCCACTGCATCAACGAAACATCCAGGTACACGTGGCCGCCGAAGAGCCTGGCGCGCTCCAGGCCCGGCAGTAGCGAGTAGCCCGCAAGCGAGTACGCCAGCGTCAGCATCCGGTTGGCCGCGTGGCCATAGAGCGCCCAGTCGATGGGCGACAGCGGCGAAGGGAACACCTCGCGCGTGTTGCCGCGCGTCCAGAACGTCGGCTGGGTCTGCAGGGCGGGGTAGGTGCAGCGGGCGGCCGTGGTGATCGGGCGCGCCTGCACGCTCCAGAAGCGCTGTCCGTCCCAGACCCATTCGATGTCGTAGCGGGGCTGGGCAAAGTCGAGCGCGCGGGCCGTGTCGCGTGCAACCGTGGCCAAGGCGATGAGCTGCGCGTCGTCCAGCACGGCACGGCGGGCGTCTTCGGTCGCGGTGTCGGCGAGTGCCGTGCCGCCTTCGGCCAGCGCGCGCGTCACGCGGCGCTTGGTGCCGATCTGGCGTTCGATCACGCGCAGCGTGTCGTCTTGCGGCGCCACTTCCAGCCGGTCGACGTCGCCATCGGCGTGGCCGCCCACCAGCGCTTCGCCCAGGCCCCAGTGCGCGTTGATGACGATGTGGTCATCGCGGCCGGTCAGCGGGTCGCCTGTGAACGCGATGCCTGCGGCCACCGCCGGCAACATCGGCATGATGACCACGGCCATCGCCAGGTCGGCGGTGTCGATGCCAAAGCGCTCGCGGTATGCCAACGCTTGCGGTGCGTGCGCCGAGTCCCACACGGCGCGTACCGCTTCTGCCAGCGCCTGCGCGCCGATGACGTTCAGGCGTGTTTCGTGGATGCCCGCGAACGAGCGTTGCGCGGAATCCTCCTGCGGCGCGGACGAGCGCACGGCCAGTGGCGCGTTCTGCCAGCCGCGCGCCGTCAGCGCTTCGGTGATGGCAGCCAGCACGGCGTCGGGCACGCCATCTCCGCGACTGCGCCCGCGGCTGGCATCTGCCACCAGCACAAAACCATCGGGCACCGGCACGCCGAGCATCGCCATCCGTCCAAGCTGCCAGCCTTTGCCGCCGGCCACTGCGGCGCCGGCCGCCGCCGCAGCCGGCCAATCGAGCACGAGCGTGTTCATCACGCCTCCTTGCGCGCCACGCCGTGCAGGAACAGATCGATGACCGCGGAGAAGCCCGCGTGCAGGTCGATGTCCGGACGCGCAAGCCAGCGCATCAGCGCACCGAGGTACAAGTACTCGAACAGCCCCGCGAGGTGCTCCGCATCGAGCCGCGTGTCGAGTTCGCCCGAGTGCTGCGCTGTGTCAATGAGTGCCATGAACACCGCTTCGAGCCCGCTGCGCTTGTCTGCGTCACGGTCGCGGGCAGCCAGGTCGGCGCTGGCAAAGCGGTAGCGGAAATACGCGGCCAGATAGGGCCGGCGCACGTTGCACCAGTCGGCCGAGGCGGACAGCAGCACCGCCAGGCGCGAGGCGAAATCCGGCTGTGCCTCGATCTGCCCACGCAATTGCGCGCCGCCTGCCGCCAGCTCGGCGTGGAACTGGTGCGCCAGCAGGGCTTCCTTGACTGGAAAGTGGTTGTACAGCGTGCCCTTGGACACATCGGCCTGCGCGGCAATCTGCTCCATCGTCACGGCGTCGTAACCGTGCTGCTCGAACAGGGAAAAGGCCGTGGCCGCCAGGTGGTCCAGCGTCTGGATGCGCTTGCGTTCGCGGCGGCCGGCTTCGATGGGGGACGGACTGGACGACATGGTGGGCTCGCTATTATTAAACGAGGTGCAATTTTATACGTCGTTCAAAAATATGTGCAAGCGGGAACCCGTCTGTAGAATCAGCCCATTCCCACGGCAACCTCTCGACAGGACCGACCATGTCTGCACTGCGCACGCTGTATCCGCCCATCGAACCGTATGAAACCGGCATGCTCGACGTGGGCGATGGCCACACGATCTACTACGAGCGCGTCGGCACGCCCGGCGCCAAGCCGGCGGTGTTCCTGCACGGCGGGCCGGGCGGCGGGGTTTCGGCAGACCACCGCCGCGTGTTCGATCCGGCACGCTACGACGTGATGCTGTTCGACCAGCGCGGCTGCGGGCGGTCAACGCCGCACGCGGGCCTGGAGGCGAACACCACTTGGCACCTTGTGGCCGATATCGAACGACTGCGCGCCATCGCCGGTGCGGACCGTTGGCTTGTCTTCGGCGGCTCGTGGGGCTCGACGTTGGCGCTCGCTTACGCGCAGAAGTCTCCGCAGCATGTGAGCGAACTGGTGCTGCGAGGCATCTACACCGTCACGCAGGCCGAGCTGCGCTGGTACTACCAGTACGGCGTGTCGGAGATGTTCCCCGAGAAATGGGCACGCTTTCAGGCACCGATTCCGGAGGCCGAGCGCGGCGACATGATTGCGGCCTATCGCAAAGTGCTGACCGGCAACGACACCGCCAAGCAGATCGAAGCTGCCCGCGCGTGGAGTGTGTGGGAAGGCGAGACCATCACACTGTTGCCCGACCCCGCCAACAGCGCCAAGCACGCCGACGACCATTTCGCGCTGGCTTTCGCGCGGCTGGAGAACCACTACTTTACGCACCAGTGCTGGCTGGAAGAGGGCCAGTTGCTGCGCGAGGCGCACAGGCTGGCAGGTATTCCCGGCGTGATCGTGCATGGACGCTACGACATGCCGTGCCCTGCGCGCTATGCGTATGCGCTGCATCAGGCGTGGCCGGATTCGGACTTCCACCTGATCGAAGGTGCCGGCCATGCGTGGTCCGAACCGGGCATCCTCGATCAGCTGCTGGCCGCAACGGACCGCTTTGCCGGCAAGTAACCCATGACGGATTCCGCCGACCTGCGCTTCCTGCTCGCCATCCGGGACAACGGCAGCCTGGTGGCGACGGCGCGGGCGCTGGACCTGACGCCATCGGCCGTGTCGCAGCGCCTGCAGCAGCTGGAGAAGAAGCTGGGCACACGGCTGATCGACCGCACCGCGCGCAGCCTGCGCTTTACGCAAGAGGGCGCGCTGCTGTGCGAGCGTGGAGCAGAGCTGATCCGCCAGCTCGATGCACTGTCGGAGGATTTGCACACGCGCCGGGGCGGCCTCGTGGGCACGCTCAAGGTGAATGCGCCGCTGGGGTTTGGGCGGCGCTACGTGGCGCCCATCATTGCGGATTTCCAGCAGCAGCATCCTGATGTCGACATCGAACTGGCGCTGTCCGATGCACCCCTTGTCGAGGCGGCGGACCGCTTTGATGTGGTGGTGCATATCGGCGCATTGCAGGTGTCGAATCTGGTCGGCCATGCGATTGCGCCGAACGCACGCTTTGTCTGCGCGTCGCCCGCGTTTGTGAAGCGCTTCGGCCTGCCGGAAACGCCCGATGACCTTGCCGCGCTGCCTTGCATCGTGCTGCGCGAGAACAAGGAAGATGTGTCGCTCTGGCACTTCAGCAAGGGCCGCACGAGCCGCAGCGTGCGCGTGCCCAGGGCGCTCATCTGCAACGACGGCGATGTCATCCGCCAGTGGGCATGCGAGGGGCGCGGCGTGATTCTGCGCTCGGAATGGGATGTCGCCGACGACCTGCGCGCAAGCCGACTCGTGCGATTGCTGCCCGGCTGGAAGGCGCCGGACGCCAACGTGATCGCGCTCACGCACAACCGCGCGGGGTTGCCGCAACGCACGCGTCACTTCATGCAGGCGCTGCAAAGCCGTTTCAAGCCGCAGCCGCCGTGGCGCGCGTGATGTAGTGATACTGAATCTTAGATTCAAGCCAGCTTCACCAAAAGCCGGTGCGGGGTACCTACAATCGGCTGCACCGATCCCTACCGATTTGCAGGTGACCAGCGTGAACGTTTCCACCGCCTCCACCGTTTCTCCCGACACCGGCTATCCCAAGGCCATCCTGTTCGATCTCCTGACCGCGTTGCTCGATTCGTGGTCGCTCTGGAACCGCGCTGCCGGCTCCGCACAGGCAGGCCGCACGTGGCGCGCCGAGTATCTGCGGCTGACGTACGGCTGCGGCACGTACGTTCCTTATGAAGCGATGGTGCGGCAGGCCGCGCAGAACGTCGGCTTGCCGGCTTCCGCGCCCGAAGCGCTGGAAGCGAACTGGTTGCAGCTCGCACCGTGGAGTGGCGCTGCGCAAGCGCTGGCCCAGCTCCAGCCGCGCTGCAAGCTGGCCGTGGTCACCAACTGCTCGGAACGGCTGGGCCGGCAAGCCGCCGCGCTGTTGCCGATCACGTGGGATGTCGTCATCACGGCCGAGCAGGCGGGCGTGTACAAGCCCGACCCGAAGCCGTATCGCATGGCCCTCGAGCAACTTGGCGTAGACGCGGCCGACGCGGCATTTGTGGCGGGCTCCAGCTACGACATGTTCGGCACGGCGACCGTCGGCCTGCGCACGTATTGGCACAACCGGATCGGCCTGACGCCCGTGGAGGGCGCCCAGTTGCCGGAGATCACCTCGCCCACACTGGACGACCTGCTGCCTTGGGCCCGCCGTTTTGCCGCATGAGGATGCAGCCATGACCACCGACACACACGTGATTGACACCATCGACACGCCCGCAGCGTTGATCGACCTGCCGCGCATGCAGCACAACATCGCCCGCATGCAGCACCGCATGAACGCGCTGGGCGTGAAATTCCGCCCGCATGTGAAGACCACCAAGTGCCTCGACGTCGTGCGCGCACAGGTGGCGGCGGGCGCGCAGGGCATCACCGTATCGACGTTGAAGGAGGCCGAGGCCTTCTTTGCCGCCGGTATCAAGGACATCCTGTACGCCGTGGGCATTGTCGCCACCAAGCTGCCGCGTGCGATGGCGCTGCGCAAGCGTGGCTGCGATCTCAAGCTCGTGGTTGACAACGCCGAGGCCGCCCATGCGGTCGTCGACTACGCCCGCACACACGGCGAGCGCTGCGAAGTGTGGATCGAAGTCGATACCGATGGGCACCGCTCCGGCATCACGCCCGAGCAGGACGCGCTGCTGGAAGTCGGCCGCATCCTGAAAGACGGCGGCATCGACGTGGGCGGCGTGATGACGCACGCCGGCTCCAGCTACGATCTGAACGACCGCGCCGCGCTGGCTGCACTGGCCGAGCAGGAGCGCGCCGGTTGCGTGCGCGCGGCGCAGCGCTTGCGGGATGTTGGCGTGCCGTGTGCGGCGGTGAGCGTGGGCTCGACGCCCACCGCGTTGGCCACCGAACACCTCGAAGGTGTGACGGAGGTGCGTGCCGGCGTCTACGTATTCTTCGATCTCGTCATGCACAACGTGGGCGTGTGCGCGATGGACGAGATCGCACTGAGCGTGCTGACCACCGTGATCGGCCATCAGCCCGACAAAGGCTGGGTGATTGTCGACGCCGGATGGATGGCGATGAGCCGAGACCGCGGCACCGCCAAGCAGTCTCATGACTTTGGCTACGGGCAGCCGTGCACGCTCGACGGTACGCCGCTCGAAGGGCTCACGCTGATCGGCGCGAACCAGGAGCACGGCATTCTGGCGGCCAGCGATGGCTCGGCGCGTGAAGACCTCTTGGCACGCTTTCCTGTCGGCGCGAAGTTGCGTGTGCTGCCGAACCATGCGTGCGCCACGGGGGCGCAGTTCCCGGAGTACCAGGCGGTGTCGTCGCGGGGTGTGGTGCAGACGTGGGCGCGGTTCCACGGCTGGTGACCCGTCCGCACGGTGTGTCAATAACGCAAGCAGCGCCCATTACGGCGTCAGGTTGGCACGGCCAGGAAGGCTTGATGTATTCGGCGTTTGGTGACGACACCCCACGCAATCGTCGCTGCCGGGGGTGTTGTCGCGCTGTCGATGGCGGCGTTCTGAGCGGCGCTGCCGAATCGGAGCGGGGGCTGATCGCGCAAACCTGTCGATACATTGGCGGGAGCGGTGCCGTGGCTTTGCTGGCGATTCGCTGGTGCGGGGCGCAACCGCTTCGTCGCGCTGTATCCATCCGGACAACAAAAAACCCGCAAGGCTCATCGCCACGCGGGTTTTTTGTCGCCCCTGAACTGCTTGGGACTGTGTCTGGTGCCCAGGAGAGGACTCGAACCTCCACGGAGTTACCCGCTAGTACCTGAAACTAGTGCGTCTACCAATTCCGCCACCTGGGCTAGGTGAGCGGCGCATTTTACCGACCGCCGAAAAATTTGCAAGCCCCTCTTTTCTGGTTGGCAGTTGCGCCCGCGTTACAGCCGTTACGCGTGTGGCGGTCTGCAGGACGGCAACCTCGCTGCTACGCTGCCGCGCAGTTCTCTGCATTCCCCCAACATGAGGTTGATCGATAATGAAACGCTGCCACGCCGCCATCGGCGCCCTGCTTGCCGCGCTTGCAACCTTTGCCCGCGCCGAGCACCCGATCTGCACGATCGTGGCCGATGCCGCCACGGGCAAGGCCGTCTTGCACGAAGGCAAGTGCGACGAGCGCGTGACGCCCGCTTCCACGTTCAAGCTCGCGCTGGCCGTCATGGGCTTCGACCACGGCTTCCTCAAAGACGAGCACACCCCGGTTGAGTACTTCAAGCGCGGAGACCCCGACTGGGGCGGCGACGCCTGGCACCAGCCCATCGACCCGGCGCTGTGGCTCAAGTATTCGGTGGTCTGGTATTCGCAGCGCATTACGCATGCGATGGGCGCGCAGACCTTCCAGGCGTACGTGCGCAAGCTCGGCTACGGCAACATGGATGTGAGCGGCGATCCAGGCAAGAACAACGGTATGGACCGCTCGTGGATCACCTCGTCACTGAAGATTTCGCCGGAGGAGCAGGTCGGCTTTATGCGCAGGATCGTCAACCGGCAGTTGTCGGTGTCTGCGCGCACCTACGAGATGGTCGACCGTACCGTGCAGACCTGGCAGGTGCCAGGCGGCTGGGCGGTGCAGGGCAAGACGGGCACTGCCGGCCCTGCGCCGGGCAACACGTCGCCCGATGGCACGTGGGACCAGGCGCACGCTTACGGCTGGTTTGTCGGCTGGGCCAGGAAGGGCGACAAGACGTACGTGTTTGCCAACCTGATCCAGGACGATAAGGTTGAGCCGACGTCGGGCGGCATCCGCTCGCGCGATGCGCTGCTTGCCCGCCTGCCGGAAATGCTGGCCTTTGCCGGGCACTGATCGACGGCGTCATGCGTGACGGTGTTCGGCCTCGCTGCGCACCGTCGCCTCATCCACGCCCAGGCGCTGATGCAACTACTGCCAGCCCTTGGGCGTGACCAGCACCGCGCGTGAATCGCGTGCGCGCAGCATCCAGCCGACATCGCACAGCCGACGCAGGAACTGCACCCCGAGCGGTCCCGCCACGTGATGCGTGCGCTCGATCCAGTCCAGGCATTGCCGCGCCAGCCCCCGCCGTGTCGGGCGAATGGCGCGCACGTCGAGCCCCACATCGCCAAACCACGTGACGCCGGCGGGCGTGATCTCGTAGTGCTTGTCGGGCATCGACAGCAGATGGCCGCGTGATTGCAGCGCCTGCGTGACGGCCACGCCCACTTGCCCCGCAAGGTGGTCGTAGCAGCAGCGGCAGAAGCCGAGTTCGCGCGCCTTTGGGCTGGGTGTGGCGCGCCGCACGGCCGCTGCGGGGGTGATGGCCGTGAGGTGTTCCAGCGCCCCTGAGCGCTTTGCAATGTCCCCAGCGTTCACGACGGATTGCCGCAGACGAGGCCATCGGATGCACCGCCCAAAAAAAACCCGGCGAGGGGATTGCCGGGCTAAGTGGGATGTGAATGCGCACGATGGAACTACCTTACAAGTATTTTTTCAATCAGATTGAAAAAAAAATTCAAAACACCACACTTTTTTGAGTGTTTGCTCTAAAGAAACGGGTGCTTGAATAGATCCGTGTCCGGGTTTTTCCTTATGACCACGCCATTTGCGGGTTGCGGGCAAACGATTTCCTTTAGATGGAATACATACAAAAATCGCGGCCTAGAGACTAAAGAAAGGCGGGAAAAAAGCGAATAAAAAATCATTGATTGGTTTAATTCAATTTTGATAATTTAATCAAATCAATTCTGTCTTTAATTATTGATTCGATCGGATCGGTTGGCGTGAGGAGTCCCTCGGCACGCAGACCTTTGCACGAGCAGGCAATTGCATTTGCCGAATTTCGGGGCGCGTTTGCCCCCCCCGGAATTCGCAACGCGGCAGCGCTGCACCCGGCAGAAACCCTGGGCACGCCAGGGCTTATGCTGCGTCACAACAATCAACGGGGAGCCACTGCGGCTCCCCGTTGTGCTTGGTGCCATGCGGCACCGTGGTGGCCAGCGAGTTTTGCTCACGCATTCGGCGGCTGTCTGTCATGACAGGAATTCGTGAAAACCCTAGGAAACCCGCGCCCACCTTAGCGATTGGTTATTTCACGCGAAAAGTCTACGCTTACTACGTAGTACTACGTGTGGCTGCTGCGTACAGGTGCGGATGGTCTTCCAGAAGGCGCGCGATCACAGTGCGCCGGATAACAACAAAGGCGGAAAGCAATCCGTCAGACATCCGTCTGGTCACGCATCGGGCGTGGCACCTCACCTGTTCAAAACAACATCCGAAGTCCCCGAACCAGGAGACAACCCATGAAGTTCTTGCTCGCACTGCCTTTCATCGGCCTGCTGTGGGTGCCGTTCTACAACCAGGAAACGCCCGCGCTCTTCGGCTTTCCGTTCTTCTACTGGTACCAGTTCCTCTGGGTGCCGATCACCTCGCTGCTGATCTGGATCGTCTTCAAGAACGGCCAGAGCAAAGGAGAAGAATGATGGACGGACATATCAACTGGACTGCACTGGCGGTCTTCATCTTTTTCTTCGCGCTGGTCACGGTGCTGGGTTTCATCGCCTCGCGCTGGCAGCGCGGCAACTCCGACAAGGGCGCCCACATTGAAGAGTGGGGCCTGGGCGGCCGCAACTTCGGCACCTGGATCACGTGGTTCCTGGTGGGCGGCGATTTCTATACCGCCTACACCGTCATCGCCGTGCCGGCACTCGTGTATGCCGTGGGCGCGTACGGCTTCTTCGCGCTGCCGTACACGATCCTGGTGTACCCGATCGTCTTCCTGATCATGCCCAAGCTGTGGAAGGTGGCGCACGCCAACGGCCACGTCACGGCGGCCGATGCCGTGTACGGCCGCTACGGCTCGCGCTCGCTGGAGTTTGCGGTGGCGCTCACGGGCGTGGTGGCGACGATGCCCTACATCGCCCTGCAGCTCATCGGCATGGAAGTCGTGATCAAGGCGCTGGGCTTGACGGGCGAGCTGCCGCTGGCGGCCGCCTTCGTCATCCTGGCGCTGTACACGTACTCCGCTGGCCTGCGGGCGCCTGCGCTCATCGCCTTCGTCAAAGACATCATGATCTACATCGTGGTGCTGGTGGCGGTGGTGCTGGTGCCGGCCAAGCTCGGTGGCTACGGTGCGGTGTTTGCGAGCGCGCACGATGCGTTTGCCATCAAGGGCGGTGCTACGGGTCTGACGCTCAAGCCTGCGCAGTTCCTGCCGTTCGCCACGCTGGCGATTGGCTCGGCGCTGGCGGCGTTCATGTATCCGCATACGCTCACGGGCATCTTTGCCGCGCGCAGTGCAGACACGATCCGCAAGAACGCCGTCTTCCTGCCGGCCTACACGGTGCTGCTGGGCCTGATTGCGCTGCTGGGCTTCATGGCCTACGCCGCGGGCATCAAGGTCACCAACAACAACGACGTGGTGCCCGCGCTGTTCAACGCGCTGTTCCCGAGCTGGTTCACGGGCTTTGCGTTCTCGGCCATCGCCATTGGTGCGCTGGTGCCGGCGGCGGTCATGTCGATTGGTGCGGCCAACTTGTTCACCCGCAACTTCTGGAAGCCCTACGTGGCGCCGGACCTCTCGCACGCCGGTGAGGAAAAGGTTGCCAAGGTGATCTCGCTCATCGTCAAGGCGGGCGCGCTGGTGTTCATTCTGTTCCTGCCGACCAAGTTCGCGCTGGACCTGCAACTGCTGGGCGGCGTGTGGATCGTGCAGACGTTCCCGTCGGTGGTGTTCGGTCTGTTCAACATCTCGAACCGCTTCCGCGCACCGGCGCTGCTGGCCGGCTGGGCGGCGGGCATGATCGGTGGCAGCTGGCTGGCCTTCTCCGACGGCATCAAGCCCGTGCACACCTTTGTGATTGGCGGCGACAAGTACACCATCTACACCGGCCTGGCAGCACTGGCCTTCAACATCATTGTGGCGGTGGTGGTGCAGTTGCTGATGGGCAAGCGTGGGGAGGAAGCCGCTGCGCTGCGTCAGGCGGGCTGATCGACGCTGCGATTCGCCCAAAGAAGAGAAAGGGCCGGTACCTCAGGGTGCCGGCTTTTTTTTGCACGGCGACCGACAAGGTCAAGCAGCCACCGAAAAGGGAATCCGCACAGTGAAGGTCGTGCCGTGTTCCGACGATTGCACATCGATCGTCCCGCGATGCGCCTCCACAATGCAGCGGCAGATATACAGGCCAAGCCCGATGCCGGCGGCGCTCCCGCTGTGGTCCGGCCGTGTTGCGCGGGTCAGCGGATCGAACAGGGTTGGAAAAGCGGAGGGCGGTATGGGGTTGCCCTCGTTCGAAACGGCAATCGTCATCTGCCCGTCGCGCCCGGCGGCTTCGATGGCGACCCGCCCCGACCCGTAGCGCACCGCGTTGGCCAATAGATTGACCAGCAACTGGCCGATCTGGCTGCCGTCCCACTTGCCACGCAGTTCGCCCGCCAGGCGCAGGTCGATCTTCGCGTCGGGGTACGACGCGCACACTTCGTCGATGGCGTCGCTGCACAGTCGCCCCATATCCTGCGTGCTGAAACTCGTGGGCAGGAAATCGCCCAGGCGTGTGCGTGTGAAAACAAGAAGGTCGTCGATCATCTGCTGCACGCGCATCGCACCGCGCTGGATGAATGCGACCGCCCGAACGGTGCGCGAAGACAGGCCATCGTCGTGCAGCAGCGTTTCTGCGGACGCCAGGATCGCGCCGAGCGGCGAACGCAGGTCATGGGCAAGCACGCCGGCAAACAGGTCGCGCATGCGTTCGGTTTGCTGGGCATGCTGGCGCACCGATTCTGCAAGCATCTGGTCGATGGCCTCGTTGAACCGGATCATCTCCTGCAACGCCAGGGCGTGAGCCTGCGGATCTTGCTGCCACCGGCGCAGCACGCTGGCGCGCAACGCGCGGTATTCCGCCACCAGATCGTTGATGTCGAACCCGTGCGAGAGGCGGTCGTCGGCGTGCTCGTGGGCGGCTTCATTGAAGCCCGATTCCGAAGGTGCGCGGTCGCCCCACGATTTGGCGTGCTGTTGTGCAGACGTCTGCCCCTCGCGCATATCGGCAGCAATTCGCCGGAGAAGGTCGCGCGCCGAGTTGCGCAGCTGTTGATCGGAGAGACGGGAGCGGCCGCCATCGAGCTTGCGCGCGTATTCCGTCCAGTCGTCGATGAGGCCCGGGAGGTTTGCCTCGATGAAGTCGGATAGGTTCATGGGTTTCCTTGATGGTGGCGAAAGCCATGGTCGGGAAGCCGTCTCGTGCGCCGCGCCGCTGTCATCCCGATTGTTGCGGGAACGGCCAATGCTGCGCTTGTGGCTACAAGGTATGCAAACTGCGTTCCTCTGGCCAGACAGACCGGTTCGATGGAGTGGCGTTTCAGTCGCCCATCGCGCCGGTTTCGGTAAAGATGCGGGCGCGGTCCACTCATTGCTATGCGCTCCCGACACGCCTGCGGTTGCGCGCTGATCTGCCAATTCAATGAATCACGATCTCTTGTCTTCTGAGTCCGGTTTTGCGTGGCTGCGGTTGTGGGCCGAATCCACCTCGGATTTTTCCATCTTCGCGCTATCGCGCCCCGGCGTTGTCGCCACGTGGAACCCTGGCGGCGAACGGATGCAGGGCTATCGGCCGGACGAGATTATTGGTCAGCCACTCGCCCTTTTGTATCCGCCGGAGAGCCGGGCCTTGGGTGCGCCCGAAGCCGCGCTGCATGCTGCCGCCCAGACAGGGCGGCACGTCGAGGAGGGATGGCGCATCCGCAAGGACGGCACGCCCTTTTGGGCGAACGTCGCCATGACGGCGCTGCGCGACGGCAACAACGCGTTGATCGGGTTCGGTACCGTGATCAGCGACATGAGCGACAAGAAGGCCGCTCACGACGCTGTGCTCAAAAGCGAGCGGAATTTTCGGCTGCTGGTTCAGGGCGTGACGGACTACGCCATCTTCATGCTGTCGACCGACGGGCACATCACGAGCTGGAATGCCGGGGCACGACGCATCAAGGGCTATACCGAGGCCGAGATTATCGGTTCGCATTTTTCGCGTTTCTATACGCCCGAGGATGTTGCGGCCGGCGTGCCGTTCCGGGGCCTGGAGACGGCCCGGCGCGACGGGCGATTCGAAGCCGAAGGCTGGCGCGTACGGTGCGACGGAAGCCGCTTCTTCGCGCACGTCATCATCGATGCCATCTACGAAGACGGCGAACTGGTCGGCTTTGCAAAGGTCACGCGCGACATCACGGAACGACGACGCGCAGGCGAGCAGCTTGAGCAGACGCAAAGAGCGCTGTTCCAGGCTCAGAAGATGGAAGCACTGGGCAAGCTCACGGGCGGCGTTGCGCATGATTTCAACAACGTGTTGCAGGTGCTGCGGGGCAACCTCGAACTGCTCGAAAACCGGCATGGGCGCGATGCCTGGAGCGCCGAGCGGCTGAATAACGCCATCGATGCCGTCGACCGGGGTGCAAAGCTTGCCGCCCAGTTGCTGGCCTTCGGTCGCCAGCAGCCGCTTGCACCCGTTGTGATCAACCCTGCACGTCAACTGCGCGCCATGGACGATCTGCTGCGGCGCGCGCTGGGCGAGGCGATCGAGATCGAATCGGTGGTCGCGGGCGGACTGTGGAATACCGCGGTCGATCCGCATCAGCTGGAAAACGTCATCCTGAATCTGGCGATCAACGCGCGGGATGCGATGCCGGAAGGCGGCAAGCTCACGCTCGAACTCTCCAACGCCACGCTCGACGACGGCTATGTATCAGCGCTGCCCGATGTGCCGGCCGGGCAGTACGTCATGCTGGCCGTGACGGACACCGGCACGGGCATGAGCCCGGAAGTCATGGAGCGCGCCTTCGATCCGTTCTTCAGCACCAAGCGCGAAGGCGAGGGCACGGGCCTGGGGCTCAGCATGGCCTACGGTTTCGTCAAACAGAGCGGCGGCCATATTCGCCTCTACAGCGAGGTCGGAGAGGGCACGACGGTGCGCGTCTATCTGCCCCGCTCCACCGGTACGGCGGTCGAGCCCGCACGCGTCAAGGCTGGAGCGCTCAAGCACGGCAACGAGACGATCCTCGTTGTGGAAGACGACGCAAAGGTTCGCGAGACCGTCGTCGATCTGCTGAGCGGCCTCGGCTATGCCGTGCTCAAGGCCAACAATGCAGAGCAGGCGCTGGCCGTGGTCGAGAGCGGTGTGCATATCGACCTGCTCTTCACCGACGTAGTCATGCCGGGTGCCCTGCGCAGTACGGAGATGGTGCAGAGAGCAGTTCAGACACTGCCCGCGCTGAAGGTGCTTTACACCTCCGGCTACACGCAGAACGCCATCGTGCACGGTGGGCGGCTCGATCCGGGCGTCGAGCTGCTGAGCAAGCCGTACAGCCGCCAGCAGCTCGCCTTCAAGATTCGCCAGGTGCTCGGAAGCGACGCGGTGCAAGCGAGCGGACCCGAGGAAGGCGACACGCCGCCCGATCTCGACACGGGCGCGGTGTGGGAGCCGGCGCGCTTGCGCATCCTCGTGGTGGAGGACGACGCTTCATTGCGTGGCGCGGTGTGCGAGCTGTTGATGCTGATCGGGATCACGCCCCAGCAGGCGGCCAGCGGCGCGCAGGCGCTCGAAGCCCTGCAGGCGGAGGCGTTCGACGTTCTGTTTACGGACCTGATCATGCCGGACATGTCGGGGATTAAACTCGCGCAGCACGCGTTTGCGCTGCATCCGGAACTGCGGGTCGTCTTTGCCTCCGGCAACCCCATTCCCAACCACGATCGCTTTGCGTTCAGGTGGACGGCGCTTCGCAAGCCTTACACGCTCGATCAGTTGCAGCACGCCCTGCAATCGATGATGGCGCGACAGCGGGCGGCCACCGACACCTAGCCGAGCGTGGAGGTTTGAGGGCGGCATTCGGGCCTCAAGGGCCCGTGTTCCGCCGTGGGAGGCTCACGCACGGCACCCAAACTGTGCAATGCCGCTGTCTTCGCTCGAAAATCTCGACCTCCGAGAGTCGTGCGCCAGGGTCAGACTGCCGAGCGCGAGCCTCCAACCGTGGCGATCGACTGACTGAGGCTGGAGTGAGGCTCTCCGAGGTCGAAAATTTGAAGCTCGAAGTGGCGGCAGGTCCGCTTCGATCATTTCAACGTGCCTGAGCCCGCCCCGCGCGAAGCTGCGCTGCAACCTTCGCCACACGTGCGCCATAGCGGCGTGCGGTTTCCAAGTCTCCTGGCGACATTTCTTCCGGCGACGCATCGGCGGGCGTTTGCGCCATCGGCGCGATGTACGATCCCATGCGGTTCAGGTCGTCGCGCTTGGAGGCCTTTACGTTCGCAGGCTTGATATCCATGCTGACCCAGATGCCGCCGTGCTGCCCCGTGAGCAGAACGAAGTATTCGAGCGTGTTGAGCTTGTCGCCATTGATGCTGGCGCTGTTGGTAAAGCCGCCGAAGACCTTGTTCTGCCACGCGCCTTCAAACCAGGGCTTTGACGATGCGTCTGCAAATTTCTTGAATTGCCAGCTGGGTCCGCCCATGTAGGTGGGCGAGCCGAACAGGATGGCGTCGGCTCGGGCAAGCGTGGCCCAGGCGTCTTCGGCGATATTGCCCTCGGCGTCGATGGCGACGAGGTCCGCGCCGGCGCCTTCGGCAACAGCGCTTGCCATGCGGGCGGTGTGCCCGTAGCCGGAGTGATAGACGACGGCCGTTTTTGCTTGGGTGGTGATTTCAGTCATGGTGGCTTCCTGTCGTGAACGTGGTCCGCTGTGGACGACATGGGAGGCCACTTTAGCGAGCAGCGACGGCGTGATAAATGACGCCAATTTGAACGTTCTGTTCTTCCCCGGGTGAACAATGCAAAACCTCGACGCACTGTTGATCTTTGCCCGTGTGGCCGAAATGACGAGCTTTACGCGCGCGGCGGAAAGCCTCGGCATCCAGAAGGGACGCGTCTCAACGGTGATCCGCACGCTCGAACGGGATGTGGGTGTCGCGCTCCTGCATCGGACCACGCGCAGTGTGCAGCTGACTGAAGACGGCCGCGAATTCTATGCGCGCGCCCGCGACCTGCTGGCCGAAGCGCAGGAATTGCAATCGATGTTCCTGGCGAACGGCGGGCCGTTACGCGGCCGGCTGCGCGTCGATCTGCCGACCGAGTTGGCGCGCAGTGTCGTGGTTCCAGCGTTGCCGCAGCTGATGGCGGCGCACCCGGAGCTGCAACTGGAGCTTTCCAGCACGGACCGGCGCGTCGATCTCGTCCAGGAAGGCTTCGACTGCGTGATCCGGTTCGGGCCGATCACCGATGAAACCATGATTGCGCGGCCGCTCGGCAAGCTGCGCATGACCAATGCGGCAAGCCCCGCGTATCTGGCACGGTATGGCGTCCCGCATACGCTCCAAGACTTGCTCAGCCAGGGACATCAGATGGTGCATTACACGCTCACGCTTGGCGCCAGGCACGCGGGGTGGCAATACCCCGATGGCGATGGTTATGCGTGGCTTCCGTTGCCCGCCGCCATGCAGGTCAACAGCGTGCAGACGTATCACGCCGCCGGGCTCGCGGGCATTGGGTTGATCCAGGCGGGATACACCGCGCTCGCGCCACATATCGAGAGCGGTGCTCTGGTGGAAGTGCTGCCCGATCTGCGCCCTGAGCCGCTGCCTGCGTCGTTTGTCGTGGCCCATCGGCGCAACCTGTCGCCGCGCGTCCGGGTCTTCATGGCCTGGATCGAAGGGCTGTTGAAGCCCTATCTTGACTGAGTGCCGCTGGGGCGGCGCCATCATCCTTCTCTTGCGCAACATCAAGGGCGGGCCGCGTGGGGAGACCTTCCGGTCTGCCGATGCGCGGCGCGCCTTGCGCGACTAGCTCAACATCGAATCGTCATCCGAATAGTCACTACCGCCGAGGTCGCTGTCGTCGATCAGCCCGAGGCTGTCATCGCGCGACGCCGTGTTGGTCGTGCCGCTGTTGCCGTTGCTGTCGCTGTCGTAGTAGTTGTTGATGACCGTTTCCGTGGTGCCGCCCATCACCGGCTGCTGGCCGAAGAAACCGCCACCGCCGCTGTTGTGATGGAACATGTTCTCGATGCCCTGGAACAGGAGCGCGCCGCCAGCCACGCCGGCTGCCGTGGTGGCAACGCTGCCGAGCGTGCTGCCCAGGCCGCCGCTAAAGAAGCCTGAGCGCGAGGGTTGCGCCGGGGCCGTCTGGGGCTGTGGCGGCATCTGTACTGGGGCGGCTTGCTGCGGGGCGTAGGCGGGGTTGGGCGCCGGGCTGTTGGCGTGGCTGCCCCAGTTGTTGGCCGAGTCCATGAACGACGTGCTGCGGCCGGCTTGCGCGGTCTGCAACTGACTCTGCAGCGTGGCGATCTGCGCTTGCGCCGATGCCAGCGCCTGGTCGAGCAGCATGGCCCGCTGCACGAGCAGATAGGCCGCGTCCGGCTGGCGAGCCACGGCGTCCAGGATGCGGGCTTCGGCCTGCGGGTCCTTGGCCGCGGCGCGCGCCTGCGTCAGTTGGGCCAGGAAGTTTTCCAGCGCTTGCTGTTCTTGCGGGGACATGGTGTGTAGTCCTGTCTGGGTGGATGCGACGTGACCAAGTTAGGGGCCAAGTCTTAAACCAACATTAAGGCCCGGCAGCTTCTTGTGTAACCGCCTGTAACCCTAGGCTGCCGGGCGGTATTGGCTGGGGTTGGTGCCCGACACTTTGCGCATCAGGCGCCGCAGCGCGGTGGCGTCTTCGTAGCCTACGGCTTCGGCCACGCTGTCGATGGTCATGCGGCTCGATTCGATCAGCATGCGGGCGCGGTTCAGGCGCACGCTCTGCACCAGGGCGAGCGTGCTTCTGCCGGTCGCTTCCCGCACGTGCCGAGACAGCGTGCGTTGCGACATGGCCAGCTCGTCGGCCAGCGCCTGAACGCTGGGCGGGTTGGGCAGGGCGGCTTCAATGCGTGCCACCAGCCGGGCAATCAGCGCGTTGCCGTTGGCCAGCATGGCGGGCACCACAAACGGCGCTTGCGCGTGGCGGCCGTCGATCAGCAGCACACGCCCCACGGCGTCGGCCAGCGCCACGCCAAAGCGTGTGCGCAGCAGATGCAGCATCAGGTCGGTTTGCGCAAAGGCGGCGCCGGCAGTGGCGATCGGGCCGTCGGCGCACACCATGCGGTCTGCGTCGACCGTGCATGCGGGTTCCCACTGCTGCAGCGTCGGGGCCAGCCACCAAGACGTGGTGACGCAACGCCCGTGCAGCAAGCCGCCCGCCTGCAACAGAAACACCGCCGAGCACGATGCGGCCACCTGCCCGCCCGCTGCGACCTGCGCGGCCAGGGCGCGCGCTGCTCGCTGGGCATCATCCTGCGCCAGGCGCGTGGCAATCACGCCCGCATGATCCAGGCCCAGGCCCGGCACGATCCAGGTGCCCCCATCGGGGCGGGGGCGCTTTGGCAGGGCGGTGGCCTCCACTTGCATACCGTTGCTCAGTTGCGCGCTGGGCGCGTCGGCTGAGAGTACGCGCCAGGTTGGACGCGGGGCCTTCACACGCGGGGCGAGTGTCGACGCGGCCTGCAGGATGTCCAGTGTTGCCGCCACGCTGGTGGCGTAAGCGCCGGAGAGTACGAGGAGGGTGAAATCCGCCATGACCAAAGTTGCCCGAAAGATGTCGAAATCGACACTGCCAGTCTAGCGGCCCGAGGCGTTCAATGGGGGCATCTCCATTCCGCGCAAGGCCGACCGCATGACGCCCCCCATCCCGCAAGACGACCGCCTGGAAGACTTCACGCGCCGCCAGATCACCATGGATGGCATCACCAAGACCGTGTATGTGACCGGCACCGGGCCGGGCGTGATCGTCATGGCCGAAATGCCGGGCATCAGCCCGCACGTGGCGCGGTTTGCACGCTGGGTGCGCGATGCGGGGTTGACGGTCTACATACCGTCGTTGTTCGGGCGGGATGGCGCGGTGCCCGAGGCGGAGGCGGGTGCCGCGGTGTTCCGCCATGCGTGCGTGAGTGCGGAGTTCCGTGCCTTTGCGGCCAACCAGTCGAGCCCGGTCACGCAGTGGCTGCGCAGCTTGGCGCGGCTGGCCCATGCGGAGTGCGGTGGCCCCGGGGTGGGTGCCATCGGCATGTGTTTCACCGGCAATTTCGCGCTGACGATGATGCTGGAGCCGGCCATGCTGGCGCCCGTGCTGTGCCAGCCGTCCTTGCCATTGAACGCGCCGGGCGGGATCGAGATCGCGCCAGAGGAAGCGGCCGCCGTACGCCAGCGGCTGGAGCAGGAAGACCTGACCGTGCTGGCCTATCGGTTTGAGGGCGACCGCTTCTGCCGCGCCGAGCGCTTCGCTGCATATGCACAGGCGCTGGGCCCTCGCTTTGTGCCGCGCGTGCTGCCCGACAGCGCTGCGCACCCGAACCCGCCCTCGTTCTTTGCCCGGCATGTGCCTTGTCCGCACAGCGTGGTGACGGCCCACCTGATCGACGCGGCTGGCGAGCCAACGTTGGGGGCCCGCGACGAGATCCTGGCGTTCTTCCGGCAGCGCCTGTGCTGAGTGGGGACTCACATGCGGGTGTGAGCCTGGCGCCGCCCGGTTCGGTGTAAACCCCGGGGTGCCGGCTGAGCAAATTACTTTACAACTAAACTATTCATGACTAAGGTAATACCGCATCAAACGCGGAGCCGTTGTCATGAAGATTGTCTGTATTGGTGGTGGGCCGGCCGGCCTGTACTTTGCCCTGCTGATGAAGCTGCAGGACCCGTCGCACGACATCACCGTGGTGGAGCGCAACCGCCCGTATGACACGTTCGGCTGGGGCGTGGTGTTCTCTGACCAGACGCTGGGCAACCTGCAGCGTGCCGACGCCAAGAGCGCCGCGCAGATTCTCGACGCGTTCAATCACTGGGACGACATTGAAGTGCACATCCGCGGGCAGGTGGTGCGCTCGGGCGGCCATGGCTTTTGCGGCATCGGGCGCAAGCGCCTGCTGAACATCCTGCAGGCGCGCTGCGAGGAAGAGGGCGTCAAGCTCGTCTTTGAAACCGACGTGCAAGATGACACGGCCTACGCCGATGCCGACCTCATCATCGCCAGCGACGGCCTGAACAGCCGCATCCGCACCAAGTACGCCGCCACGTATCAACCCGATATCGACATGCGCCGCTGCCGCTTTGTCTGGCTGGGCACGCACAAGCTGTTCGAGGCCTTCACGTTTGCGTTTGAAGAAACCGAGCACGGCTGGTTTCAGGCGCATGCGTACCGCTTTGATGACGAAACCTCCACCTTCATTGTCGAGGCGCCTGAAGAGGTGTGGCGCGACGCCGGGTTGGAAACCATGGAGAAGGAAGACGCTATCGCCTATTGCGAGCGCCTCTTCGCCAAGTACCTCGACGGCAACAAGCTGATTTCCAATGCCACGCACCTGCGGGGCTCTGCGCAGTGGATCCGGTTTCCGCGCGTGGTTTGCAGGCATTGGGTGCACACCAACGCGCACGGCACGCCGGTGGTGCTGATGGGCGACGCCGCGCACACGGCGCATTTCTCGATCGGCTCCGGCACTAAGCTGGCGCTGGAAGATTCGATTGAACTGGCACGCAGCATCGGCCAGCACCCGGGCGATTTGCGTGCCGCGCTTGAACACTACGAGGCGGTGCGCAGCGTGGAAGTGCTGCGCATTCAGAACGCGGCGCGCAATTCGACCGAGTGGTTTGAAAACGTGGCCCGCTACGCCAGCCTGCCGACCGAGCAGTTTGCCTATTCGCTGCTCACGCGCAGCCAGCGCATCAGCCACGAAAACCTGCGCCAGCGCGACAAGCGCTATCTCGAACAGTTTGAAAACTGGATTGCCGAGCAGGCCGGCGCCCAGCGCGGGCCGCAGCACGGCCCGGTGCCACCGATGTTCACGCCGTTCACGGTGCGTGGCGTCACGCTCAAGAACCGCGTGGTGGTGTCACCCATGGCGCAGTACTCGTGCGAAGACGGCCAACCGGCGGACTACCACCTCGTGCACCTGGGCGCGCGCGCCATGGGCGGTGCCGGCCTGGTGATGGCCGAGATGACCTGTGTGTCGCCGGATGCGCGCATCACCCCCGGCTGCCCGGGTTTGTGGAACACCGAACACCGTGACGGCTGGGCGCGCATCGTGCAGTTCGTGCATGCCAACAGCGATGCAAAGCTCGGGATTCAGCTCGGCCATGCCGGTGCCAAGGGCTCGACGCGCGTGGCGTGGGAGGGCATCGATCTGCCGCTGGAAGACGGGCAGAACTGGCCGCTGATCTCCGCATCGCCCCAGCAGTATTTGGATGGCGTAAGCCAGTGGTCGTACGCCATGACGCGCGACGACATGGACCGCGTGCGTGACGACTTCGTCCATTCGGCGCGGCTGGCGGCCGAAGCCGGCTTCGACTGGCTGGAGCTGCACTGCGCGCACGGCTATCTGTTGTCGTCGTTCATCTCGCCGCTGACGAACCAGCGCAACGACGAATACGGCGGATCGCTGGACAACCGGCTGCGTTTTCCGCTCGAAGTCTTCCACGCGGTGCGTGAGGTGTGGCCGAGCAACAAGCCGATGTCGGTGCGCATTTCCGCGCACGACTGGGTGGAGGGTGGTATCACGCCGGACGATGCGGTCGAGATCGCGCGCATCTTCAAGGCCGCAGGCGCCGACATGATCGATTGCTCGTCGGGCCAGGTCAGCAAGAAGGAGCAGCCCGTGTACGGCCGCATGTTCCAAACGCCGTTTGCCGATCGCGTGCGCAACGAGGCGGGCATTGCCACCATCGCCGTGGGCGCCATCTCCGAGGCCGACCACGTCAACAGCATCATTGCGGCCGGCCGTGCCGACCTGTGTGCCGTGGCGCGCCCGCACCTCGCCAACGCGGCCTGGACGCTGAACGAAGCCGCCCGCATCGGTTATCTCGACATGCCGTGGCCCAAGCAATACCGCGCGGGCAAGCTGCAACTGGAGCGCAACCTGGAGCGCGAGCGCGCGATGGCGGCGCAGGCGGCGGGGCTGTCACCGCTGGAGCAGGCCAACCGCATGCAGGGGGTTTGAGATGGCGACCTCTGCAATGCTCGCCGGGCACCACGCCGTTGTTACCGGTGCAGGGCGCGGGATTGGCGCTGCGATTGCCGCGCAACTCGCGGCGCATGGCGCCACGCTCACGCTGATGGGCCGTAACGCCAACGTGCTGGAAGCCACCGCCAAGACGTTGCCCGATAGCGCACGCGCGCATGTCGTGACGTGCGATGTGACCGACGAGGCGAGTGTGTCGGCGGCGTTCGAATCCGCGCGCGCGGGGCTCGGCCCCATCTCCATCCTCGTCAACAACGCGGGGCAGGCGGAGAGTGCATCGTTTGCCAAGACCACGCTTTCTCAATGGCAGCGCATGCTGGCCGTCAACCTGACGGGCACGTTCCTGTGCACGCAGGCGGCGTTGGCCGATGTGCAGGCGTCGGGCCGCGGCCGCATCGTCAACATCGCCAGCACGGCCGGGCAGCGCGGTTATGCGTATGTGTCGGCGTATGTGGCCGCCAAGCACGGCGTGATCGGGCTCACGCGCTCGCTTGCGTTGGAGCTTGCCGCGAGCGGCGTCACGGTCAATGCAGTCTGCCCCGGCTATACGGAAACCAACATCGTGCGCGAGAGCATCGACCGCATCGTCGCCCGCACCGGCCGCAGCGCAGAAGAAGCGCGGGCCGAGCTGGTGAAGGGTAACCCGCAAGGCCGGCTCATCACGCCCGACGAAGTGGCGAACGCGGTCGTGTGGCTGTGCTCCGATGGCGCGTCGTCGGTCACGGGTCAGGCCATCTCGGTATCTGGCGGGGAGGTGATGTGAGCACCGAACGCACCCGGCGCAAAACCGCACTCGCCACGCGTGCCTCCGGCCATCACGCCGTCGTGCAGGCGCTGGGCGACGAACATATCGGGCTGGAAGCGCGCGCGCATGTGGACGACCACATGGACGTCAAAATCTGGCTGCGCCTGCTGGCCTGCAGCACGCAGATCGAGCAGCAGATCCGCCAGCGCCTGCGCACGCGCTTCAACACCACGCTGCCGCGCTTCGACTATCTGGCACAACTCGATCGTCACCCGGACGGGCTGCGCATGAACGTGCTGTCGCGCTACTTGATGGTGACGGGCGGCAACGTCACCGGCCTGACCGACCAGTTGGAGAAGGAAGGGCTTGTCAAACGCGAGGCGGATCCGGACGATCGCCGGTCCTTTCGCGTGCTGCTGACCGACGCCGGCCGCCGCCACTTTGCCGAGATGGCCGCCGAGCACGAACGCTGGCTGATCGAGATGTTCGACGGCCTTGGCGTCGCCAACAAAGACGCGCTGTATGCGCAGCTCGGCCACCTGCGCGTCCACCTCGCGCAGCGTGAGCAAGAGCTGGACGCCCGCGAAGATCAACCCTGAACGAACCCGACCCAATCATGACCGACCCGAATCACCCTGTGGACCCGGCCCTGCTGGCCGGCAACCGCCGCCCGCTGGCGGGCTATCAAGCCAAGCATTTCCTGTGGAGCGTGGAGGGCGGCGTGGCCACCATCACGCTCAACCGGCCCGAGCGCAAGAACCCGCTCACGTTTGATTCGTATGCCGAGCTGCGCGACCTGTTCCATCAGCTCAAGTGGGCGGATGACGTCAAGGCCGTCGTGCTGGCCGGCGCGGGCGACAACTTCTGCTCCGGCGGTGATGTGCACGAGATCATCGGCCCGCTCGTGCAACTGAGGGCGCCCGAGTTGCTGATGTTCACGCGCATGACGGGCGAGCTGGTCAAGGCGATGCGCGCGTGCCCGCAGCCGATCGTCGCTGCAATTGACGGCGTATGCGCCGGCGCAGGCGCCATCCTGGCGATGTCTTCCGACCTGCGTCTGGGCACGGCGCGCAGCAAGACGGCGTTCCTTTTCAATCGCGTTGGCTTGGCCGGCTGCGACATGGGCGCCTGCGCGATCCTGCCGCGCATCATCGGCCAGGGCCGCGCGAGCGAGTTGCTCTACACCGGCCGCTCGATGAGCGGTGAAGAGGGCGAGCGCTGGGGCTTTTTCAACCGCCTGTGCGAACCGGCCGAGGTGCTGAGCCAAGCGCAAGCCCTGGCCGCCGATCTGGCCGCCGGCCCGACGTTCGCCAACGGCATCACCAAGACGATGCTGCACCAGGAATGGACGATGACGATCGAGCAGGCGATCGAGGCCGAGGCGCAGGCGCAGGCCATCTGCATGCTGACCGAAGATTTTTCGCGGGCCTATCACGCGTTCGTCGCCAAGCAAAAACCGGTATTCGAGGGCAACTGAGATGAGCGACAAAGATTATTTGCAGTGGCCGTTCTTTGGCGACAAGCACCGCCAGCTCGAAACCGAACTCGATGCCTGGGCCACGAAGCACATCGCGCACGACCACGGCCCCGATGTGGATGCCGAATGCCGCGCGCTGGTCAAGTCGCTCGGGCAAGCCGGCTGGCTGCGCCACGCGGTGGGCGGCACGGCGCACGGCGGCGCGGCCGAGACCATCGACACGCGCGCCATCTGCCTGATCCGCGAGACGCTGGCACGCCATTCCGGCCTGGCCGACTTTGCCTTTGCGATGCAGGGGCTGGGCTCGGGCGCCATCTCGTTGCACGGCACGCCTGAGCAGCGCGAACGCTATCTGACGAAGGTGGCGCGCGGCGAGGCCATCGCTGCATTTGCGTTGTCCGAACCGGAGGCCGGCTCCGATGTAGCCGCCATGGCGTGCGCCGCGCGTGAAGACGGCACGGATTACGTGCTCGACGGCGAGAAGACATGGATTTCCAACGGCGGCATCGCCGACTTCTACGTCGTGTTTGCCCGCACCGGCGAGGCGCCGGGCTCGCGCGGCATCAGCGCGTTCATTGTCGAGGCCGGTACGTCGGGCTTTGACATTGCAGAGCGCATCAACGTGATTGCGCCGCACCCGCTCGCGCGCCTGCGTTTCACCAACTGCCGCATCCCGGCCAGCCAGCGCGTGGGCGCGGCAGGCGAGGGCTTCAAAGTGGCGATGCGCACGCTGGATGTGTTCCGCACGTCGGTGGCTGCAGCCGCGCTGGGTTTTGCGCGCCGCGCGCTGGACGAAGCGCTGGCGCGCGCCACCACCCGCAAGATGTTCAGCGGTGTGCTGGCTGATTTCCAGCTCACGCAGGCCAAGCTCGCACAAATGGCCACCGCCATCGACAGCGCCGCGCTGCTGACGTACCGCGCCGCGTGGCAGCGCGACCAGGGCCGCAACGTGACGCGCGAGGCTGCCATGGCCAAGTTGACCGCCACCGAGAACGCGCAGCAGGTGATCGACGCCGCGGTGCAGATGTGGGGCGGCCTGGGCGTGGTGAGCGAGCAGCCGGTGGAGCGCCTGTACCGCGAGATCCGCTCGCTGCGGATCTACGAAGGCGCGACGGAAGTGCAGCAACTCATCATCGCGCGCGAACTCCTGCGCGCGGCCACGCCGGCAGCGCACTGACACTGCCCAGCCCAGAGACGGAGAGCTCGCCATGCCCAGCGCCCATATCGACACCTTCGCCCGCGACCGGCTGCCCCCGGCGGAGCTGCAACCGGTGTATCGCTTTGATCTGCCGGCGCTGCAGTTTCCGCCGCAGTTGAACTGTGCGACCGAACTGCTCGACCGCCGCGTTGCCGCAGGCGAGGGCGGCCGCCTCTGCATCCAGGCGCCCGGCACCCGCTGGACATACGCCGATCTCCAGGAGCACGCCAACCGCATCGCCAATGTACTGGTCAACGAGATGGGCGTCGTGCCGGGCAACCGCGTGCTGCTGCGCTCGCCCAACAGCCCGATGCTGGCCGCCTGCTGGTTTGCCGTGATGAAAGTGGGCGCCATTGCGGTGACGACCATGCCGCTGCTGCGCGCCAAAGAGCTGGGTCAGATCCTGGGCAAGGGCGAGATCGGTTTCGCGCTGTGCGACGCGCGGCTCGTCGACGAGTTGCGCGATGCCGTGGCGCAAGCGGCCAAGCCGGTGCAGATGCTGTGTTTTCACGATGACACGCCGGAAGGGCTGGAGGCCGCCATGGCACGCCAGCCGGCCGCCTTCGCCAACGTCGATACGGCGGCGGATGACACGTGCCTGCTTGCCTTTACGTCGGGCACGACAGGCGTACCGAAAGCCACGATGCATTTTCATCGCGACATCCTCGCCATTTGCGCGTGTTGGCCGCCGCACGTGCTGCAGCCGCGCGCGGACGACATCTTCATCGGCAGCCCGCCGATGGCATTTACGTTCGGGCTTGGCGGCCTGCTGCTGTTTCCGATGAGCGTGGGTGCATCGACGGTGCTGCTGGAGAAGGCATCGCCGAACGATCTGGTCGATGGCATCCGCACGTTTGGCGCGACGGTGCTGTTCACGGCGCCTACCACGTACCGCAACATCGCGGCGCGCGGAGACGAGTTGCGTGCGACGCCGCTGCGCCGCTGTGTGTCGGCGGGCGAGGCGCTGCCGGTGGCCACCCGCACGCTGTGGAAGAACGCCACCGGCATCGAATTGATTGACGGCATTGGCGCGACCGAAATGCTGCATATCTTCATCTCCGCCGCCGATGCCGACGTGCGCCCCGGCGCCACCGGCAAGGCCGTCCCCGGATATGTCGCACAGGTTGTGGACGATGCCGGCAACCCCGTGCCGCCGGGCACGGTGGGCCGCCTGGCTGTGCAAGGTCCGACCGGCTGCCGATACCTGGCCGACGACCGCCAGCGCGCGTATGTGCGCAACGGCTGGAACCTCACGGGCGATGCCTACGTGATGGACGAGGAAGGCTACTTCCACTACCACTCGCGTACCGACGACATGATCATCTCGTCGGGCTACAACATTGCCGCGCCCGAGGTGGAAGACGCGCTGATGCAGCATCCGGCCGTAGCCGAGTGCGGGGTGATCGGCGAGCCCGATGAAGAGCGCGGGCAGATCGTCAAGGCGTTCGTTGTATTGCACCCCGGCCATCCGGCGGGGCCGGAGATGGTCAAGACGCTGCAGGACTTCGTGAAGCAGACCGTGGCCCCGTACAAGTATCCGCGTGCCATCGAATTTCGCGCGAGCCTGCCGCGCAGTGAAGTCGGCAAGCTGCTGCGTTACCGCCTGCGTGAGCACGGCAAATCATGAGTGACTACCACTTCGAGCGCGCCGCGCGCATCCGCTTTGCACACTGCGACCCGGCCGGCATCGTCTACTTTCCGCAATACCTTGTGCTGTTCAACGGCCTGGTCGAAGACTGGTTTACCGACGGCCTGGGTGTCTCGTATGCGCAGATGCTGGGCCCGCGCCGCATCGGCCTGCCCATCGTCAAGCTGCATTGCGAGTTCAGCGCCATCAGCCGTATGGGCGACGATGTGCAGTTCAAGCTGAAGCTGGAGCGGCTCGGCAATGCATCGCTCACGTTGGGCCTGGATTGCTGGGCCGGCGACGAACAGCGCGTGCGCTCACAGCAGGTGCTGGTATTTACCGATCTCAATACGCATCGCGCGATGCCGATGCCGCCCGATGTGCGGCTGGCGATCGAGGCGAGCGTTCAACAGTCCCGATAAAAGTAGAAGGAATCGCATCATGGAAGTACTCCTCCCCCCTAACTGGCCGCGCCCCAAGGGCTATGCCAACGGTGTATCCGCGCGCGGGCGCATGGTGTTCGTGGCCGGCATGATCGGCTGGGATGCGCAGGGCGTGTTCCACACGGATGACCTGGCCGGTCAGGTCCGGCAGGCGCTGCAGAACATCGTCGACGTGTTGGCCGCCGGCGACGCCAAGCCCGAGCACATCGTGCGCATGACGTGGTACGTGACCGACAAGAAGGCTTACGTGGCGGCCTATCCCGAGATCGGCAAGGCGTTCCGCGAACTGATCGGCAGCTTCAGCATTGCGATGACGGCAGTGGAGGTGGGAGCGCTGGTCGAAGACCGCGCGAAGGTGGAGATCGAGGTGACGGCGGTGGTGCCGGATTAGGGCGATCCGCAAACGTCATGTGCGCTGGGGATTGCTGCCACATATCGTTATCGGCAATCCTTCGTTCCGGTCGCGCGGGGCCGGCCCGTATGCTGTGCTTTCGTTCCACCACGCAAGCATGCACGCATGGCCATTTATCTTGACGACCGACAGCGCACGGAGCTGGCGCGGGCCGCCCGTCACTGGCTGTGGCGCACGGAGCTGCCGACGTGGCTGCTGATCGCCACGGTCTATGCAACCTGGTTTGGCGTTGCCACGCATGTGCGGCAACTCGGTTTGCTGCTGGCGTGTGTGCTGCTGACGTTATGCACCACGTGGTACCTGTCGTTGCAGCACGAGCTGCTGCATGGTCACCCGACACGCTTGCCGTGGCTCAATGCCTTGCTCGGCGCCGCGCCGCTGGGCATCTGGCTGCCATATGGCCTGTACCGGCGCCTGCATCTGCGGCACCACGAGGCTGAACTGACGCACCCGGACACCGATCCGGAGAGCTACTTCCTCTACGCCGTCGATTGGCATGCGGCCAGTCCGGCAATGCGCAAGCTGTATGCCGCGCGCAATACGCTGGCCGGGCGGATGTTGCTGCAACCCGCGTTCTCGATTCTCACCATTGCAGCGGATGCTTGCGCAAAGCTGCGCTCGGGCGACTGGCGCGACGCGCCCATGTGGGCGGCCCACCTGCTTGCGGTCGCGGTGCTGCTCGTCTGGCTGCAGACGGCCTGTGGCCTGCCTGCCTGGCTCATGCTGCTGGGCGTGGCTTATCCGGCGCTGTCGTTGGCGGCGATCCGCTCTTTCCAGGAGCATCGCCCGGCGGATTCCCACGCCACCCGAAGCGTCATCAACGACGCCGGCTTGATGTGGCGGTTGCTGTTTCTCAACAACAACTACCATCTGGTGCACCACGACCTGCCTTCCGTACCGTGGTTTGCATTGGCATGGGTCTACCGTCGGCGCGCTGACGACTACCTCGTGCGCAACGGCGGCTTCCATGTCCGCGGGTATCGGGAATGGCTGATCCGCTACGCGCTGCGTGTGGCGGCGCCGGTAGCGCATCCGCTGTTCCATGGTCCTTCCGATCGGCACATGTATGCGCCGCGTTCCTATGGCGGGTATCGCGAATATGGCGAAGCGTGAGCGCTGGGTGGCAGCCCTCCCGATGTACAACGTCTCTGCGTCGTTGCGGGACGACTGGGCCACGCTGATCGAGCGAACAGCCCAGGCGCTCGGCCGTGGCATGTCGCCCGTGATGCTGGACACCGTGGACCCGGGCGAGAGCCCCGACGCGCTGCACGCTTTCTGGCGACGCGACGACGTGTTGCTGTCGCAAACCTGCGGCTACCCGTTGATTCGCGGGTTGGCATCGCGGGTACAGCTGATCGGCACCCCGCGCTTTGTGGTGCCCGGTTGCCAGCAGGAAGCCTATAGCAGTGCAATCGTGGTGCGCGCCAAAGATGGCCCCGCCACCCTGGCCGCATGCCGGGGGGCGCGCGTGGCCTGCAACAGCCCCGATTCGCACAGCGGCATGAACGCGCTGCGCCACGCCGTTGCGCCGCTGGTGCGCGGCGCGCGGTTCTTCGGGGCCGTCGTGCACACGGGCTCGCACCTGCGGTCGCTGGCGGCGGTGGCCGACGACGAGGCCGACGTTGCCGCCATCGACTGCGTAACGCTGGCCTTTGCCGCAGAGCACAGGCCAGACCTGGTTGCGGGGCTACGGCAGATCGGCTCGACACGGCATGTGGCCGGCCTGCCCTTCATCGCCTCACGCCGCGCGGGCGACACGCTGGTGCAGCGCGTGAGAAACGCAATGCGCCAAGCCTTGCACGATGACGCCGGTCTGCGCGCCAGGCTCCGCCTGGAAGACATCGTGCCGACCACGTTGGCGCATTACCGGCCCATCGCCGTGATGGCACGTGAGGCGCGCATGCGTGGGTATGGGGAACTGGGGTGACGTTTCAGCGGAGCAACAACGCACCCAGCGCAACGCTTGTGATGGAAGCGCCATGCACCTCACGGCAGCCTTCGCAGTGACGTGCGCTACGGGGTCGGCGAAGCTACGGGATCTGCACTTCGCCGCTTTTGCCGATACAGCCCCAGGGTCGCGCACAGCCCGCACAGTGCGGCGAAACTGAGCCAATAGCCGGGCGCCGCCTTGTCGTGTGTCACTTCGATCAAGTAGGTCGACAGCGCTGGCGTGAACCCGCCGAAGACGGCTGTTGCCAGGCTGAACGCCAGCGAAAAGCCGGCTACACGCACCTCGACCGGCATGACCTCGGTCAGCGCGGCGACCATGGCGCCGTTGTACATGCCAAAGAAGAACGAGAACCAAAGGAGCACGGTCAGCATTCGGCCAAAGCTGGGTGCATGTGCAAGCCAGGACAGCGCCGGATATGACGTGCAGATGGCCAGAAGGGTAATCGCCATCAAGATGGGTTTGCGGCCGGTGCGGTCTGAAATGGCGCCGCCGATTGGCAACCAGATGAAGTTCGATAGCGCAACGAGCAGCGTCACCATCAGGCTGTCGCTTGTCGACAGCTTCAGCACGGCCTTGCCAAAGGTCGGCGTGTACACAGTGATGAGGTAGAACGTCGTGGTGGTCATCGCCGTGAGCAGCATGCCGCCGATGACGATCTTCCAGTGACGCACCAGCATCGCGAACACTTCGGCCGACCGAGGATGATGACGCCTTGCTTCAAAGGCCGCCGTTTCTTTCAGTGAGCGGCGCAGCACGAACAGGAATGGAACGATGGCACAACCCAGAAAGAACGGGATGCGCCATCCCCACACGGCCAACTGCTCTGCGGCCATCCACTGATTGAGTGCATAGCCCAGGGCAGCCGCCACGATGATGGCCACTTGCTGGCTGCCGGATTGCCAGCTCGTATAGAAGCCCTTGTTCCCAGGCGTTGCGATCTCCGCCAGATACACGGAAACACCGCCGAGTTCGGCGCCCGCCGAGAAGCCCTGCAACAGTCGGCCGATCAGCACCAGCACCGATGCAGCGATGCCGATGGACGCATAACTGGGCACGCAGGCGATCAGGATCGTCCCGCTTGCCATGATCGCCAGCGTGACGATCAGACCTTTACGCCGGCCGACCTTGTCGATGTACGCACCCAGAAAGATCGCGCCCAGCGGGCGCATCAGGAACCCGGCGCCGAACACGGCGAAGGTCAGCATCAGCGAGGCAAACTCGTCCGCCAAGGGAAAGAAGACCTTGGAGATTGCGGTGGCGTAAAAGCCGAAAAGGAAAAAATCAAACTGCTCGAGAAAGTTGCCGCTCGTCACGCGTAGCACGGCGGCGGCCTTTGATCCGTGCGAGCTGGCGTGCTCCACGGCGAGTTGATGAGTGGGGTTCACTGCAGTGTCTCCTGTTGTATAGCGCAGCGGCGAGATGCGCCGCCTCGCTGCTTATGTGCTAATCCGCGCCGAGCGTGACGTTGTTTCGTTGCCGTCTTTCAATCGAGGATTTCAATAGCGCGGCGGATCGGTACACGCCATGCGCGAACTTTCCATATGGCAGCGTCGCGAACAGTGCGACAACGATGCCCAGATGGATCGCCAGCAGCGTCGGCATCGCCGCTGTGCTGCGCCCGGCCAGAAGCGCGAGCCCTGAAGCGCTGGTCATCAGAAGCAACGCAATGAACCCCCTGTCCATCGGGCGTTGCGCCGCATCGCCTTGCTCGGGGTGACGGCGCAGGTTGAGCCAAAGCAGGCCGGCTGGCCCGACGACCAGGCCGATACCGCCAACGGTGCCGAGCAGCACCGGCAAGCTGAGTAACGGGTAGGGCGCGTGGAGCCCGCGCAGGTAGTGATACAGCGTGGCAACCGCCGTTGCGGCAAAGCACAGCAGGAAGCCATAGAACGTCAGGTGGTGAAAGCGCCGCCGTGCCAGGGTGAAGGCATCGTCAGACTCGTTGCAGCCGTCGCCGTGTCCGCCGTCCAGGTACTTCAACGTCAAGGCGTTCTTTGCTGCTTCGGCCAGAGCAGGTGCGCTGGTTGCCCCGCTGCCTTCCGATACGTCATGCCAGAACCGCGTCACACCCATCCCGAGCGCTATCGCGGCGAAGAGAAACACCACGCCAAAGATCGCGACCAGCAAGTTATGTGGAAAGACCGCATAGAAGTTGCCGGCGGCGGCACCTCCCACCCTGTGCAAAAGACCGTACATTGCGGCGCCAAGCAACAGGAACATGGCCAGGCCGGCCGCGAGCGCCACGGATACCGTCACTCCGTTACGCTGATACAGGGCGCCCAACGACGCGGGCCACGCGTACTGCGTGTAGGTTTCCAGGCGGACCTTCGCCATTGCCTTGGGGACGTTGACGCCAAATTCGTGCGGTGGCGCGTACTGGCATGCGTGGTAACACGCGCCGCAGTTGTGGCACAGGTTGGCAAGGTAGTTGACGTCGGCCTTGCCGAACGCAAGGCGCCGTGTCATGGCAGGAAAGACGGCACAGAACCCTTCGCAGTAGCGACATGCGTTGCAAATCTGCATCTGCCGCGCCACTTCGATTTCGTTTGGCGTCATCGCCAGGATGGGAATCACGCGTGATGCCCGGCGACGCGTCTCGCGTGCTGAGGGGGCGGCGTCGTGTGAAGGGCGGTCCGTCCGCGCGGCGGCGGGCATGTCAGGCTTGTGCACGTTCGACTCCGGATGTTTGCAACGCGTGGCGCGCGGCCTGGGTGCCGGCGATGCGGCCGAAGGCAGTGCCGATCGACATGCCGACCCCCGCCGTATAACCCTTTCCAAGCACGTTGCCCGCCATCATTTCGCCAGCGACGAACAGGTTGTCGCTCGGTGCGCCCCCGAAGTGGACCTGCGCCTGATCGTTGGTCTTCAGACCCAGGTAGGTGAACGTGATGCCCGGTCTCAGCGCGTAGCCGTAGAACGGAGGCACGTCAATCGGCTGGGCCCAGTGCGTCTTGGGCGGGGCCACGCCTTCGGTATGGCAGTCATCGAGCGCGGTGTGGTCGAAAGTGCCAACGCGGCACGCTTGGTTGTAGCGATGCAGCGTCTGCATGAACTGCGCCTCAGGAAGATTGAGCTTGCGGGCCAGTTCGGCCAGGGTTGCCGCCTTCTCGCCGGGAAAGACCGGTGGCATGAAGCGGCCGATCGCCTTCGCGTCGATGATCGAATAGCCGATCTGCCCTGGTTGTTGTGCCACGAGCCTGCCCCAGATGGCATAGCGCTTGGGCCAGAAGTCCTCGCCTTCGTCGTAGAAGCGCTGGGCATTCCGGTTGACGACGACGCCTAGCGAGACGCAGTCGATGCGCGTGCAGATACCGCCGTCATACAGCGGGGCTCGCGCATCGATGGCGACGCAATGCGATTGCGACGGATCGCCGATGGTGTCTGCGCCCGCATCGATCATGAACTTCAGCAGCACGCCGCGATTGAAGCGCGTACCGCGGATCAAGAAGTTGTCGGCAGGCCATTCGCCACGTTCGTTCTGTCCCCAGGCCTCTCGCAGCCATTCGCGGTTCGATTCGAAGCCACCGGCAGCGAGCACACACGCACGTGCCTCGAAGCGCTGCGTGCCGCTGCGCGCCGCAACGAACCGACCGCCATCCAGTTCGATGGAGTCGACCGGCGTTTCATAGCGGATGCGCACGCCAAGTTGTTCTGCGCTGCGGTAGTAGGCGTTGATCAGCGCTTTGCCGCCGCCCATGAAGAAGGCGTTGGTGCGGGCAACATGCAGCGCGCCTGACAGCGGCGGCTGGAAGCGCACGCCGTGCTTCTGCATCCAGGGGCGGCAAGTCGACGAGGCACGGATCGTCAGGCGGGCAAGATGCTCATTGGTCTGCCCACCCGTGACTTTCAACAAGTCGTGCCAGTATTCCTCTTCGGGATACGCATCGACGAGCACGTCTTGCGGCGCGTCGTGCATGCAGCGCAGGTTGCGCGTGTGCTGTGAATTGCCGCCACGCCAAGCGCGCGGCGCGGATTCGAGCATCAGCACCGATGCTCCTGCCTCCCGCGCCATCAGTGCTGCGCAGAGCGCGGCGTTCCCGCCCCCGATGACCAGTACGTCAACCATACATGCCTCCTTGCGGGAGCACTGTATGGCGCGTTTTCGTCAGCCGCCATCAGCAGGGCGTCAACGGGTCTTCAAGTTTCGTGAAGACCCTTCGCCGCGCAGGCGCGCGCCGGGCCAGCGTCCTTCGTGAACAAGTTGCCGCGCGACATCTGCAAGCACCACGCGCGCCGCCAGCCCTGCAGGCGAAAGTTCTTCGTCCGACACGCTGGTGATCATGTTCGGCCGCGCCGCAAAAGCTTCAGCAAGAGGCACGCTGGCCAAAGAGGCATTTTCTGCGCGCGCCAGGGCTGCGCCCGGCTGGATCGTCGCGCCCATGCCGCTGCGCACGAAGTCCATCAGCAGCGCCAGGCCGTCGACTTCGGCGACGATGCGCGGCTCATATTTGGCACGCTTGAATGCCTCTGAGAGAAGCGAGCGCAATCCGTGCGGGCCGCTGGGCAGGATCAGGCCCAGGTCGCCCAGTTGCCCGAGCCGAGCGCTAGTTCCCGTGGGCATACCGTGCAGATTCTCTGCCCCGATGACGAAGAGCCGCTCATCGAGAAGGGGCAGCACGCTCCATCTCTGTGACGGCTGCTCCCGGAAGAGGACGGCAAGATCGATCTGCCGGGCGCTCAACATCGACTCCAGATAGCCTGACAGGCTTTCGACCATACGCAAGCGAACATCGGGATAGCGCTCGCGCATCGCCTGCATGAATGCAATGCCAAGTACGCTGGCGGTGCTGGGCGCCATGCCGATACTGACGTGGCCTGAAAGTCTGGCCGCACGCGCGGCCTGCGCGGCGTCGTCGACATGACGCAATGCGAGCTGCGCCTGTCGCCAGAAAGCGAGACCTGCGTCGGTCGGTATCACGCCGCTGGAGGTGCGTTGCAGCAGGCGCGTCGCCAGTTCGCTTTCGAGTCGGCTGATCTGCTGGCTGAGCGCGGACGTAACCACGCCCAATTCCAGCGCGGCCTTGCCCATGCTTCCGTGCTCGACAACGGCCAGGAAGTATCGAAGCTGTCTGAGTTCCATGGGGAGTCCGGGATCGCGAGGAGACCCGAATTCTCGCAGGTTCCGCACATCGCGAGGGACGTCATGGCGAGCGTGGGCTGGGCGATTGACGTTCGAGACGCCTCAGGGGTGTCCTTGCGACGTGTCGCTCTCGGACTGTCGAGATCGAATGTTTGAGATCCACGCACGCACCTAAAACGGCGGCGCTCGGCTGTCTGCAGGACAACGGCGAGAAGCAAAAGGTCGGACGTGCTTGGCGGAGGGCCAACCGCCGCTCGCATTGGACCAACTTGCGTAGTGCGTGCTCGGCCATCGGAGCCCGGAGGTTGGGTGCACAGAATCGGAAGTTGGAAGCGGCTCCCATCGCTATAATCCACCCCGCTGCCGCACCAACGGCAGCCGGGTTTGGCGACCTGCATAGCAGTTCTTAGAGAGGCTATCGCGCAAGCGATGGTCCGCTCCTGCTCGCTTGTGTTGTTTATGGCGGGCCGGGCGGGGAGACCTTCGGGTCTGCCGGTCGTTCTCTAAGGGCCGGTTCGCCAGCCCCGCCGTCAGGCCCGCCACCCCTCGTCTGGCGACGAATGGCGTGCCTCCACTGCAACTTAGAGAGGCCGACATGCCATCTGTCAAAAGCGGGCACCGCCCCGCGTCTTATCCATCTCCACCCGAACCACCCACGCACGCGCCTACGTCATCCGACGCAGGCCCGCTCACCAAAAATCGCACTTATCTGAACGGCGCTATGGCGGCGCAGGCGTACCTCAAGCGGATACGCACAGCCATGCGCACCCACGGCCAGTGCCGCCCGGGCATGCTGCGTGAGGAGCTTCAGCACCTCTCCGCACATTCGTTCCCGCCGGCCTTTATCAAAGGCTTTGTGGATGCGATTGATGCGTACGTTTCGATGTCGCTCGGGGGCCGCGACGTCGATCCGCAGACGTGGGATGTGTTAGCCGCCATCGAGCGGCGTGGCTACAGCCAATAACAACGGATTGACGCATTCCCGTGACGGGCGGGAATGCCAGGTTTTTCCAGAACGCCCGCAGCAATTCGCACGGCCGCCGTCACAGCCGCTCTATCGGCGTTCCCGTCTCCTTAACTGTTCAAGAACGACATCGCACGGATTTACCGGCGCGCTTGGCGCGAGGGCCGCGCTCGGTCAGCGGATTTCCGTGTTCGTTGACCTGGGAATAGATCGCGGCCAGGGCAGGTTGAACCTTGCGCATGCGGATCCGGTAGAACATCAACGCAGCCGACATCACAGCCAGCAAGACACCGGAGGCCGGTCCGATGATGTTGGCGCGCTTCCAGCGTGGTGCATCATCAGCCGGGCGGCGCGCGTGACCGCACACTGGGTAGCTCGATTTCCATCCGCATACGAGAATTAAAATAATTTCATATCGAAAGTTTTCGCGCCGCCACGATTCACAAAAGCGCAGATTTGGTGCGCGTTCATTCTCTTGATTTTGCTCGGATGTGCCGCCAAGCCAATACTGGCGCCACGCAGCTCACGATCAGCACGGACCCCTTCCGCCGAGAGCACAGGTTTGAAGCGCGCCGCTGCCCTGGCATCGCATTCAAGATTCCTCCTGCCGTGCCGTCATTTCCCATCAAAGCAGCCTGGGCAATCTTGCGGCGCGACGGCTTTGAAGATCGGTCAACGACAGCCGCACATGTCTTCAAGATGCTCCTGCTTCAACGCATGCACCTGATTGCATCGCCAGATGGCCACGGCGATGGCGTTGCCCAGGGCATGACGTCTCTCTCTGACGCCGCTGAAACAGGAATGAAGCAAATGAGAATCTCGGATATGAAGATCGGGGTGCGCCTTGGTGCAGCGTTCGCGCTTGTGGTGGCGCTGCTGATCGGGACTGCCGCGGTGGGCATCCAACGGCTGGACGACAACAACACGAAGATGGGCCGGATCGTCAGCGAGCGCTATTCGCTGATCGCGCTGAGCAACCAGATCAAGAACAACGGTTACAAGGCCAACGGCATTCTCAGCAATCTGCTGCTGGCCACGTCGGCCGACCAGAAAGCGAAGTACATGAACGACTACGCAGCCATCCGCCAAGCCAACGGGCAGGCGTATGGGCGGCTGGAGAAGATGCTGACGACCGATGCGGGCAAGGCGCTCTTCAAGGAACAGTTCGAGGCGCGCTCCGCTTACGGTGCGAGCGTGCGCAAGTTCTTTGAGCTGATCGATGCCAACAAGCCCGAAGACGCACGCGTTCTGTACCAGGGCGACATGAGCCGCCTGCAAGACCAGTACTACGTGCTGGTCGACAAGATGGTGGATCACCAGGCCAGCGAGATGGAGCACGACGTGGGCGAAGCCGCCGCACAAGGTGCCAACGCGAAGATCCAGATGATCGTACTGGCCGTGCTGGCAACGCTGCTTGCCATTGCAACAGGTGGCTTCATCACCCGCACGATCACCGGCCCGATCCACCGTGCCGTGCATCTGGCCGAAGCCGTGGCGCAGGGCGATCTGACGCACCGTCTGGAGGTCGGCGCGCAAGATGAGATCGGCCGCTTGCTGGCTGCGCTCAAGCACATGACCGAGAACCTGCATGGCATCGTCGGCCGTGTGCGCGGCGGAACGGACACCATCACGCGCGCATCGCGCGAGGTGGCCAGCGGCAACATCGATCTGTCCAGCCGGACCGAACAGCAGGCCAGCTCGCTGGAAGAAACGGCGGCGGCCATGGAGCAGCTCACCTCCACCGTCAAGCAGAACGCCGACAACGCGCAGGAAGCCAGCCGCCTGGCGTCCAACGCATCGCTGGTGGCCGCCAAGGGCGGCGATGCCGTTGGCGAGGCGATCGAGACCATGAGCACCATCAATGCGTCGTCACGCAAGATCGTCGACATCATCGGCGTGATCGACAGCATTGCGTTCCAGACCAACATCCTGGCGCTGAACGCCGCAGTGGAAGCCGCGCGCGCGGGCGAGCAGGGCCGCGGCTTTGCCGTGGTGGCTGGCGAGGTGCGCAACCTCGCGCAGCGCAGTGCCGCAGCGGCCAAGGAGATCAAGGCGCTGATCGAAGATTCGGTCAGCCACGTCGGCACCGGCACCGCCAAGGTGGAAGAGGCCGGCCAGATCATCCGCGACGTGGTGGCCGGTATTCAGAACGTGACGAACATCGTTTCCGAGATCAGCGCATCGAGCCGTGAGCAGAGCGAAGGCATCGAGCAGATCAACGAGGCCATCACGCAGATGGACAAGGTCACGCAGGAAAACGCCTCGCTGGTGGAAGAAAGCGCGACATCGGCGCAGGCCCTGCAGGACCAGGCCGATCAACTGGCCGAGATGGTCAGCGCCTTCAGGCTGCATGGCGACATGCCGGGCCATGCGCATGGCGTGCAGGGCGAGACGGCCACCGTGGCGCAGGCTGGCTGGGCGCGAGCACAAACACTTTCGTAATTCGTAGTCGTCGTTGTCGCAGTGATGTTGCAGTCAGCAGTCCAACGGAGGAGGCACGGGCCATCGCCAGGCGGCTCGTCACAGAAGGAATCGACGTAGCGCCTGCCTTGGCGTTTCGAACGGTCCCGCCATTTGCCGAACAGGTGTCTGCTGCGCAACCGCTGTGCTGGTTGGAGGATTGCGCGCGCGGGTGCGCCGGAGTGCCGATGGTGGGGTCAACCCACGGTGTCTCTTATCTCCTGAACAACCATGTCTTCGCACGCTCCTCAAATGGCCGACCCGGGTTCGGCCGCAGCGTTTGACCCGTCCAACGCGCCGGCCGGCACTGCCGCGGCGGCGCCCCCATCCACCGCTGTCACGCAGTTGATCGATGCCTATCGCAAGCATGGGCATCGGCGCGCGCGCCTGGACCCGCTCGCACGCGCGCCCCTGCCCGACGTGCCCGAGCTTCGCCTGCGGTTTCATGGCCTGGACCCTGCGCAAAAGCGCGAGCCGGCAAGCACCGTCCTGCCCACTGCGACGACGATGCAGGCGCTCGAATGGCAGCTCAAGCGGGTGTACTGCGGCACGACCGGTCTCGATTGCAGCAGCGTGCGCAAGCGCCAGCGCCGTGCGTGGCTCTACGCCCGCATGGAGGCAGAGTTGCTGGCGCCGCCGCTCGCCCCCGACCGCAAGCGTTGGCTGCTGCGCCGGCTGGTGGCGGCGGAGATGTGGGAGCGTCTTGCCGGTGGCACGTTCGCGCACGCCAAGCGGTTCTCTCTGGAGGGCTGCGAGAGCCTGGTGCCGCTGCTCGATACGCTGGTGGAGGAGGGCGCCGGCCACGGCGTGCGGCAGGTGTTTCTCGGCATGCCGCATCGCGGGCGCTTGAACGCGCTCGTCAACGTGATGGGGTTTGACGCGCGAGGCATGCTCGATCGGCTCGATCCTGATTCGGAAGTCGCATTCAGCCAGCGGGATCTGCCATATCACCTCGGTGGTCGTGCGCATCGGTTGGTGGGCGACGACGAGGTGGCGCTGGTGCTGGCGCCCAATCCATCGCATCTGCAGAGCGTGTACCCCGTGGTGTGTGGCATGGCCCGCGCGCATGTGGACGAGCACCCGGGCACACCGTGCCTGCCGGTGATGGTGCACGGCGATGCGGCGTTCGCGGGGCAAGGCGTTGTCATGGAGACCCTGAACCTGACCCGCCGCAGCGGCTACACGGCAGGCGGTGTCGTGCACGTGATCGTCAATAACCAGATCGGCTTTACAACACCCAACGTGATGGACGTGCGTGCGCACGACTACTGCACCGACGTGACGCGCATGGTTGATGCGCCGGTGCTGCACGTCAACGCCGACGACCCCGAAGCCGTCGTGCGTGCCGCACGGATTGCCATTGCGTACCGGATGGAGCATGGCGCCGATATCGTCATCGATCTGATCGGCTATCGGCGCCTTGGGCATTCGGAGCACGACACGCCCGCCGTGACGCAGCCCGCGCTGCACGCCGCCATTGCGGCGCACCCGACCGTCACGGAGCAATATCACGTTGCCAGTGCGGAATCGACGCGCTTGGCGGATCTGCGCGAAGCTGCCGTGCGTGACTTGCGGGCTGCCCCGGGCAAAGCGCCGCGTGCAGCCGACGTTTCGACGCTGCACAGCGCCGCGCGCCGCCAGCTTCAGCCGTTGTCATCGCAGCGCGTGCAGGCATTGACGCAGACGCTGACCACACCGCCCGACGACGTGCTCCTGCACGACGTTGTGCGCGGACTGTGCGAGCGCTGGCGCGCTACGGTCTCGAGCGACGCGCATACGGTCGACTGGTGCCTGGCTGAAAACCTTGCCCATGCCACGCTGCTGGAAGACGGGCACAGCATCCGGCTGTCCGGCATGGATGTGGGGCGCGGCACGTTCATGCATCGGCACGCGGTGTGGCAGTCGCAGGCGTCACTGTCCGACGACGGCGACCGGTACGTTCCGCTGCAGCACGTGGCGCCGTGCCAAGGCACCTTCGACGTCATCAACTCGCCGTTGTCGGAAGAAGCCGCGCTGGGCTTCGAATACGGCTACAGCGTACAGACCCGCACGCGGTTGACATTGTGGGAGGCGCAGTTCGGCGACTTCGTCAACGGCGCGCAGGTTTTCATTGACCAGTACATCGCTTCGGGGGAATACAAGTGGGGTTGCCAGTCTGCACTGGCGATGCTGCTGCCGCACGGCCACGAAGGTGTCGGGCCAGAGCATTCCAACGGATTCCTGGGGCGTTTTCTGCAGCTTTGCGCGGATGACAACATGCGCGTGGTCATGCCGTCGACGTCGGGCCAATGGTTCCACCTGTTGCGCGAGCAAGCCGCGCTGGCAACGCCCAAGCCGCTGATCGTCATGTCTCCGAAGACGGAACTCCATGGCAACGGGCGTTCGCATTCGCCCCTGCAGGACCTGATCGACGGGCGTTTCATGCCGGTGCTGGCCGACGCCTCGGCGGTCGACCCGCAAACCGTCACGCGTGTGGTCTTGTGCAGCGGTAAGTTCTTCTACGAACTGCACGCGCAGCGCGAGCGCGAGGCCCGCGCGGATGTGGCGCTCGTCCGTGTGGAGCAGCTCTATCCGTTTCCGCAGGAGGCACTTGTGGCCGCGCTGGCGGCATTCCCTAACCTGAAGGAGATCGTCTGGGCGCAGGAGGAGGACACCAACCAGGGCGCATGGCGCTTCGTGCGCGACCCGCTGGTGGCGTGTCTACCGGAGGGGAGCCGACTGGCCAGTGTGTGCCGCAGCGCGACGCCGTCGGGCGCGCATGCGTCGGTGCGCGCGCACCAGGCGGAGCAGCGTCGCCTGGTGGCTGCCGCGTTCGGCGCGTTGTGATAGCCGGAAGCTGATGCAGGAAGCTCGACCGCGACCGCCGTTTGAGACATCGGTGGTCGCGGTATGCCCTTGTTGTTGAAGCGCCGGGCCGCGATTACGGCGTGTGGCGCAGATACCCTTCCTTGCTCGGATCGGGCATGAAGTACGTCACGACGAAAGACACCGCGCACAGCGCCGTCACATACCAATAGAACGTCGATTCGGTACCGGCCTGCTTGAACCACAGCGCCACGTATTCCGCCGAGCCGCCGAACACCGCGTTGGCAATCGCATACGACAGGCCCACGCCCATGGCGCGCACCTCTGGCGGGAACATCTCGGCCTTGATCAGCCCGCTGATCGACGTATAGAAGCTGACGATGGCCAGCGCCACCGTGATGAGGCCGAAGGCAGCGAGCGGGGTCGTCACCGTGGCCAGCGCCTTCATGAGCGGTACTGTGCCCAGCACCGAGAGTGCCCCGAACAGCAGCATCGAATTGCGGCGGCCGATGCGGTCGGACAGCGCGCCAAACACGGGCTGCAGCACCATGTAGACGAACAGAGCACCCGTCATCACGTTGGAGGCGGTCTTGGTCTCCATGTGTGCCGTGTTGACGAGGTACTTCTGCATGTACGTCGTGAACGTGTAGAAGATCAGCGAGCCGCCAGCGGTAAAGCCGATCACGCGCAGGAACGCGCCCTTGTGCTGCCACGCGCCGCGGATCGTGCCCGCGTGCTCCGCCGTGCGCGCCGAGGCGGTCTGCGTTTCGTGCAGCGATTTACGCAGGTACAGCGCAATCAGCGCCGTCAGTGCGCCCACCACAAACGGAATGCGCCAGCCCCAGGCTTTCAGTTCGGCCGTCGTCAGCAGTTGCTGCAGGATCACCAGGACGAGCACGGCGCACAGCTGGCCGCCGATCAGCGTCACATACTGGAACGAGGCGAAGAAGCCGCGCCGGCCCTGCAGTGCCACCTCGCTCATGTACGTCGCGCTGGTGCCGTATTCCCCGCCCACCGACAGGCCCTGGAACAGCCGCGCGACGAGTAACAGGAACGGGGCCAGCGCACCGATCTGCGCATACGTTGGCAGCACCGCGATCAGCAGCGAGCCGCCGCACATCATCAGCACCGAGATCATCATCGCCCTGCGCCGGCCGTGCTTGTCGGCAATGCGGCCGAACAGCCAGCCGCCGATCGGCCGCATCAGGAAGCCCGCCGCAAACACGCCTGCCGTGTTCAGCAATTGTGTCGTGCGGTCACCGCTGGGGAAGAAGGCGGGCGCAAAGTACAGCGCGCTGAACGCGTAGACGTAAAAGTCGAACCATTCGACGAGGTTGCCCGACGACGCGCCGACGATGGCAAAGATACGGCGACGTGTGTCGTGCGGGTCAACCGCGTGCGGGGTGGCAGTGCTATCCATGAGGGCGTCTCGGTGTGGTCGGTGTGGTTGTTCTGTGGGCAGCCTAAGCTGAACCTCAGAATTGTAGCGACATGTCGCAGGTTGTCGCGCCCGGAATTGCCCCGATGGGTGAGATGGTGTGTTGCGGCAGGTGTGCAGGAGGCGTGCTGAGGTCACGCAGAAACGGGTACGCCCAACACGCGTACCCGGTCGATTTCGCTCATCGTGCGCCCTGCCGCGCGTTGAACACCACGCGCAACCCGAGCGCCACCAGCGCCGCCGCTGTGCAGAACGCCATCAATCCAGTCCAGCGCGCGCTCGTCCACGCCAGGCTCGCACCATACGCGCCCACCGACATGCCGATGAACAGCGCCGTCATGAACACCGCGTTGATACGGCTGCGCGCTTCGGGTGCCAATGCATAAATGATGGTCTGGTGCGATACCAGCGCAGCCTGCACGCCCACGTCAAAGACGAGCGTGCCGATCACGATGGCGATGAGCGATTGCGGGAACATTGCCATCGCGGCAAACGTCACCGCCATGAGCAACGCACCACCCGCAGCGATGTGGCCGGGCGCAACGCGGCCCGACAATCGCCCGGCAATGCTCGCGCCCAGTGCGCCCGCTGCACCGGCCAGGCCAAGCAGGCCCGCTTGACCCGTCGACAGGCCGAGCGAACTCGTCAGGTGCAATGCCACGGTCGACCAGAAGCCCGAGAACGCAATGCCGATGAATGCCTGCGTGATGGCCGCCGCGCGCAGCCGCGGGTGCTGTGCGAACAGCGTGCCCAACGAACGCAGCAGCGTGAGGTACGGCTGCCTCATGGTTGCGGGCGGTGCCACACCAAAGTGGGCGGCGCGCACGGCAATCGCCAGCCCGACAATCGCTACCGCCGATACGCCAAACGCCGCGCGCCAGCCGAAATGGTCCGCCACGATGCCGCTGAACACGCGCGAGCTGACGATGCCGATCAACAGCCCCGTCATCACCGTGCCGATGTTGCGATTGCGGTTGTGGTCGGTGCTGATGGCCGCGGCGCTGGGCACGAAGTCCTGCGCGATGGTGGCCGACAGCCCCACCGCAAAGCCCGCTGCCGCAAGCAGTGGGAGGTTGGGCGCGAGGCAGCTGGTGATGAGCGCCAATGTGAGCAGCAGCGCCTTCCAGAGGATGACGATGCGGCGATCGTAGCGGTCGCCCAGCGGGCCGAAGAAAAAGATGCCGCTGGCGTAGCCCGCCGCCGTGAGCGTCGGCAACACGCCCAACGCGTGCGGCGCGATGGCGAGGTCGCGGCCGATGAGGCCCAGTAGCGGGTGGTTCAGGTAAATGCACGCCACGCTGATGCCCGCGCCGGCCGTGAGCAGGCGGATCAGCCCTCGGGTGTCAGGTGCGGCAGGTGCCATGGTGGTATTGGCAGGCGTTGGGGACGCAGGCGAGGTCGACATGGGAACCTCATGAGGAAATTGCTGCATCGCAGCGAAGCGGCGATGCTAACAACTTTCCTGGGGGCCTGCTGACGGCCAATAACCTTGCTGGTGGTGGTGTCAGGCGCGCTGGCCGGCGGGGGTGGAGGCCGAGGCGGGTGCCTCCTCCACGTCCTCGCTGTGGCCACCGTGCACGTCGTGACCGGCGTTGTCGATCCACAGGCGGGCGCGGTCCTCGCCCACGCGCGACAGCTCCATGCGGTATTCGTAGCGGTCGGGCCGGTAGAGGCCCTGCAGCAGTTGCACGGGGCGCCCGCTCATCTCGCGCACGATGCGCTGGACGGAGAGCAGCGGCGCGCCCACCGACACATCCAGATATTGCGCCGTCGCCACATCGGCCAAACGTGCCGACACCACCTGCGACGCACGATCGATCCGCACGCCCGAGCCCTCGATCAGCCGCAGCAGCGACTGGCTGGCCAGGCGTTCGAGCGTGAGCTTGCTCGTCACGTCCAGCGGCAGCCACGTCGTGATGAGCGCCATGGGCGTGTCTTCCAGGTGGCGCACGCGCACGAGTTTCTTGATCGGCGTGCCAGGCGCGATTTCTAGGCATTTGGCCTCGTCGGGCGGGGCCAGCACGTCTTCAAATTCGACGACGACGGCGGAGGTGCGCTCGCCCACGTCAATGATGTTCTGCAGCAGCGTCTGGGCACCGCCGCCCATCGTCACCGGGTCATCAGGCTTGACGACAAATGTGCCCATGCCGCGATGGCGGCGCACCAGACCTTCCTTGACGAGGTAGTCGAACACGCGCCGCATCGTGACCCGCGACGCGCCGAACTGGCGGGCCAGTTCGATCTCGCCCGGCATCGGGCCATCGCTGAACCGGCCCTCAAGAATCTGTTGGCGCAGGACGACGTAGATCTGGTGGTAGAGCGGTACCACGGCATCGGGCATGGCAGTCGGGGTTCCGGGCGTGAGCAGAGAGGTACAGGGCGAAATCAGGAGGGGCAACCATCAGCCGATGGCGGCAAGGCGCGGGATGTGTTGGAAAGCCGGGTCGAACGCGGCCGTTTGCCCATTCATCCCCGACGATAGGGGGTTATGCCGGGCCTGTAAAGTTGTGTGTTACCCGTTGGCCGGCGGCGTATCAGCGGCCGTGGCGGCACGATTTTCCCCCCGTCCATAACGCGGATTGCGCTCGCGCATCGAGTTCTTGGGCGCAACGGGCTCGCCCAGCGCATTGACCAGCGCGACGTGGATCGGTGTGCCGCTTTCCCGGTCGCGCAGCAACATGGGGCCTTCGCCATCGGGCGTGAGGTAACGGTCGCCCCATTGCATGAGCGCGACGATGGCAGGCAGCAGGTCCACGCCCGCCCGTGTCAGCCGGTAGGCATCGCGCACGCGGTCGCCCGGCTCCTGGTAAGGCACACGGCGCAGGATGCCGTACGTCACCAGCGCCTTGAGCCGCGACGACAGGATCGCCGACGAGCATCCCGTGCGGCGCAAAAACTCATCAAACCGCGTCACGCCGGAAAACGCCTCGCGCAGCACGAGCAGCGTCCATTTCTCACCGACGATCGATACGGCGGCCGCGATCGAGCACGGCTCTTCCATCGACGTTACAAGCTCGGATGCGGTTGGGACGGGGAAAGGTTCCGGAATTCTCATGGCAAAAGCATAGTCAATTCTGACTTTACTTGCAAAAGTCAGGGTTTCTGCTAATCTAGCTTCAAATTAGAAAGTCAGGCGGTGATCCCGTGCTGGCATGCAATAACAACGATCCGTCGCGTGAGGAGATCCCCATGCTTTACACCATCCACCGTTACCCCGCCGAATGGATCGACCGCTGGACCATGCACGACGGCTCCATCGCCACCGTGCGCCCGATTCTGCCGCAAGACGCTCCGCTTGAGGCCGCTCTGGTCGAGGGGCTGTCGTCCGAGTCGCGCTATGCGCGCTTCCTGGTGGGCGGCGGCCGGCTGACCGACGAGATGCTCGCCACCTACACGCAGATCGACTACGTGAACCACATGGCGCTGGTCGTGAGCGTGGCGCGCCCCGACGGCACCGGTGAAGACCTGATCGCCGATGGCCGCTTCGTCGTGGAAGACGGTGTGGCCGAGTTCGCCATGCTGGTGGCCGACGCGTGGCAGGGCAAGGGCGTCGGGCGACGCCTGTTTGCCACGCTGGTTCGCGCGGCGCGGGTGTCCGGCGCGCGGGAAGTTTTCGGCGAGGTGTTGTCCATCAACCGCCGCATGATCAGCCTCGCGCGCGATGCGGGTTTCCGCGTGGCCAACGTGCCGGGCGACGCCACGGTCTGCACCGTGCGCCTGCCGCTGGCGCAGGCCGAAATGGCCGTGACGTCGTTCGCCTTCGCCTGATATTCGCCTTCGCGCACCTGCACGCACTGCGGGTGCGCTTACCGTGTGTCTCTTTCGCCGCCGTCGGGCGGCTTCTTTTTTGCCTGATTCATCAAATTTAATGTTGCTCAGCGCAAAAAAACATCGCTTTTGTGCATGAGTGGATGCGCATAGACTCGTTCGCGTGGCTCGGTGCGTAAGCGGCCCCCCCGCTGCGCGCCGGTGCTGCCTGATTTCAACTCTTCCCGGCCTGCGCCCACACATGAGCAACGTCACGCCTGTGCTTGCCCCATTCCACCTCGCCTTTCCCGTGCACGACATTGCCGCGGCCCGCGCCTTTTACGGCGGCATCCTCGGCTGCCCGGAAGGCCGCAGCTCGCCGGACTGGGTGGATTTCAACTTCTACGGCCACCAGATCGTCGCCCATCTCGCGCCGGATGAAATCGGCCACCGCAAGACCAGCGCCGTCGACGGCGACAACGTGCCCGTGCGCCACTTCGGCGTGGTGCTTTCCATGGCCGAATGGGAAGCCGCCGCCGACAAGCTGCGTGCCGCCGGTATCGAGTTCATCATCGAGCCGCATATCCGCTTCAAGGGCGAAGTCGGCGAGCAGGCCACGATGTTCTTCCTCGATCCGTCGGGCAATGCGATGGAGATCAAGGCGTTCGCCAACATGGCGTCGCTGTTTGCCAAGTAAGGCGGCGCGGCGCGCGTATCCTTGCGCTTCTTCACTGATCCGCGTGCCCCATGCTTCGAGAACTCAAGACTTTCATCGCCGTCGCCCGGCATGGCACGTTTGCGGGCGCGGGCGAGCGCATCGGCCTCACGCAGTCGGCGGTGAGCGCGCAGATCCAGCGGCTGGAAGAATCGCTCGGCTTTCAACTCTTCGATCGCACGGGCCGCTCGGCCACGCTCAACGCCGCCGGGCGCGATGCGCTGGCCCTGGCTGAACACATCGTCACGCTGTATGACCGTCTGGGCGACCAGGCCGGCGGCAACGAGCAGCGCGGCCTGGTCCGTATTGGCGCGATTGCTTCGGTGCAGACGTCGTTTCTGGTGGATGCGCTGGTGCAGTTTCGCAGCGAATTCCCGCATTGCCGTGCGCGCATCGTGCCCGGTGTCTCGCTTGACCTGCTCGGGCTGGTGGATGCCGGCGAGATCGACCTGGCCGTGCTGATCCGCCCCCCGTTTGCGGTCCCGGCCGATCTGGAATGGCGCACGCTGGTGGCCGAGCCCTTCGTGCTGCTGGTGCCTGCCGCCGTGCCCGGCGACGACTGGCGCGCGGTGCTCGCACATCAACCGTTCATCCGCTATGACCGCCGCTCGTTCGGCGGCCGCCGCGTCGACCAGTTCCTGCGCGACCAGCGCATCACCCCGCACGACGTGATCGAACTCGACGAGTTGCAAGGCATGACGCAACTCGTGGCGCGCGGGCAGGGCGTGGCACTGGCCCCGCAAACCGCCGCACAAGGCACCTGGCCGTCCGGCACGCGCGCCGTCAGCCTGGGCGACGCCACGTTCTACCGCGAGATCGGCCTGATCGAGCGCCCGCGCCATAGCCGCCAACCCATTGCGGGGCGGCTTGCCGATTGCATTGACGAAGCCGCCCGCGCCGAACGCACCTGAAGCCTCCATGGTGCGCGCGTGATATCCGGCATTCCGGTCGCGCGTTGACCAAGCGTTATATCGACTCGTATATTACGATCGGTTATTCATCCACTTCCGGATTTTTCATGCAACGTTTCTCGGTTCGCGCGCACGTGCGCGCCATTGGCTTGGTCGCCGCGCTGTCGCTGGGTTTTGCAGCGCCAGCCCGGGCGGCGGACCTCGTTGTCTCTGCCGCCGCCAGCCTGACCAACGCCTTCAAGACGATCGCCCAGCAGTACGAAAGGCTGCATCCGGACACCAAGGTTGTGCTCAACTTCGGCGCGTCGGACGTGCTGATGCAGCAGATCGTGAAGGGCGCCCCGGCTGACGTGTTTGCCTCCGCCGACCAGGAAGCGATGAACAAGGCGGTGGCTGAGAGGGTCATCAAGGCGGAGACGCGCCGCGACTTTGTCGCCAACCAACTCGTGCTGATCGTGCCGGCCACCGGCACGGTGCCCGTACATGCGCTGGCCGATCTGACGAGGCCCGACGTGAAGCGTGTCGCGATCGGCAATCCGGCGTCGGTGCCGGTGGGCCGCTATGCCAAGCGTGCGCTGGAAGCGGCCAAGCTGTGGGAGCCGATGGAGGCCAAGGCGGTGCTGGCGCAGAACGTGCGCCAGGCGCTGGACTATGTGTCGCGCGGCGAGGTCGAGGCCGGCCTGGTGTTCTCGACCGATGCCGCCATCGCCGCCGACAAGGTGAAGGTGGCGAGCACCGTGCCGCTGGATGTGCCGCTCACCTACCCGATCGCCGTGACGTCGGGCACGAAACAGCCGCAGCAGGCGGCCGACTTCGTGGCCTACGTGCTTTCGCCGGCGGGCCAGGCGGTGCTGGGCAGGTACGGTTTCCTGAAACCTTGATTACGCGGTAGCCGGTTGACCCGCACGCTCGGCGTCCTTCTTGGGCGTGCGGTGAATGCGCAGCACCAGGAAGGCGCCCGCCACGCACAGCCCGCCCGAAATCATGGAAGCGAGCGTGTAGTTGCCCAGCGAGGCGCGCATCATGCCCGCACCCAGCGTGGCGAATGCCGCGCCCAACTGGTGCCCCGCGACGATCCAGCCAAACACGATGGGCGCGGCGGCCTTGCCGAACACGTCGTTGGTCAGGCGCACGGTGGGCGGCACGGTGGCAATCCAATCCAGGCCGTAGAAGACGGCGAACACCGGCAGGCCGAAGAACTCGAAGCCGAACGCATACGGCAGGTAGATCAACGACAGCCCGCGCAGGCCGTAGTACCAGAACAGCAGCACGCGGCTGTTGTAGCGGTCGGACAGCCAGCCCGACAGCGTGGTGCCGACCAGATCGAAGATCCCCATCGCAGCGAGCAGGCTTGCGCCCTTCACTTCGGAGAACCCGTGGTCTGCGCACATGGCGATGAAGTGCGTGCCGATGTAGCCGTTGGTGCTCGCCCCGCAAATGAAGAAGCTCGCAAACAGCAGCCAGAAATCGCGCTTGCGGGCCGCCTGCACGAGTGTTTGCATGGCCAGGGTGATCGGGTTCGCGCGCGGGCCTTGGGCGGCTTCCGGCGCATCGGCGGGTTCGCCATACGTGCGCAGGCCCACGCTCTTGGGCGATTCCGGCAGCAGCAGCCATACCACCGGCAATAGCAGCGCAAGCACGCCGGCCACGATCAGCACCACCGGGCGCCAGCCGTAATGCTCGACCACCGCCGCCATCATCGGCAGGAACACGAGTTGCCCCGTCGCCGAGCTGGCCGTCAGGATGCCCATGGCCAGCCCGCGATGCGAAGTGAACCAGCGGTTGACTACCGTCGCGCCCAGCGTGATGGCCGCCACGCCCGTGCCGCCGCCCACCATCACGCCCCACAGCAGCACCATCTGCCACGGCGCATGCATCATCGCCGAGAGTGCCGTGCCCGCCACCAGCACCGCCAGCGCACCGAGCACCGTCGGGCGGATGCCGAAATACTGCATCGATGCCGCAGCAAACGGCCCCGTCAGCCCGTACAGCGCAATACCGATCGAGATGGCCAGCGAGATCGTGCTGCGGCTCCAGCCGAATTCGTGCTCGAGCGGCAGCATCATCACGCTGGGCGTGGCACGCGTGCCGGCCGCGCACAGCAGGATCAGGAACACCACGGCCAGCGCGAGCCAGCTGTAGTGAAAACGTGGGGCGATGAGGCGGGCAAGTCGCTGCATGAGGTGTCCGATGGTTTCGATTCTTTCTTCGATTCGATTCTTGTGGGGGCGACAATATCGCATTCGTTACCGGTCGGTAACAACGTGGTTGCGATAGTAGGTACCGGTCGGTAACATGTCAAGCAGCATTCGAATGACACCGGCGTGGCTGGGGGTTTGCCTCCCGCCGCGCCTGCAGGAGCACCACCATGGCCACCGCCGCCCGTCGCGGACCTCGCGCACTTTCCACCGTTGACACCGGTGATCAACCGAAACCGGCTCCGCGCCGCATCAGCGGTGAGGACGCGCACGCCAGCCTGCTCGAGGCGGCTCGTCAGCTGTTTTACTACGAAGGCGTGCGGGCCGTGGGCGTCGAAGCGGTGGTGGAGAAGGCCGGCGTCAACAAGATGAGCCTGTACCGGCAGTTCAAGTCGAAGGACGATCTCGTCATCGCGTACCTGGAGCGCAGCGACGAGAGCTTCTGGGGTTACTTCAACGCCAGCGTGGCCAAGCACCCCGACGATGCGCGCGCGCAACTGCTGCAGTTCTTCATCGATGTCTCCGAACGCGCTTCGCGCCCCGGCTACCGGGGCTGCCCGTTTGTGAATGTGGCGGCGGAGTTTCCGGGCATGACGCATCCGGCGCGGCAGTTTGTCCAGCACAACAAGGCGCTGCTGCTCGCCCGCCTGCGGGACCGCGCCCAGGCCGCCGGCGCGACCGACCCCGATGCGTTGGCCGACGACCTCGCTTTCCTGATCGAAGGCGGCTATACGGCCAGCCAGACCTTCGGCACCGATGCACCGCGCCTTATCAAGAGCCTGCCGCGCACGGCACGCGTGTTGCTCGATGCGGCTATCCCCGCGCGCAAACCGGACTGATGTTGTAGCGCGCTCACGCACGCGAAACATGGGCGCACGGGTGTCGTGCGATGCCGCTACACTCGCTGGCATTGTTGCCTCGGCTGCACCTCGATGACGCCCAACCAAGTCCCGCTCTCTCCCGTTCGTACGACGCCCGCCACGCCGCTGACCTTGCCGGCGGCGTTGTCGCAGGCGCAACGCGCGCTTGATCGCATCGTGCTCGGCAAGCCGCTGCAGATCCGCCTGGCGCTGGCGTGTCTGCTGGCACGCGGGCATCTGTTGCTGGAAGACCTGCCGGGCGTGGGCAAGACCACGCTGGCGCATGCGCTGGCCCGTACGCTCGGGCTGCAATATCAGCGCGTGCAGTTCACGAGCGATCTGCTGCCCACCGACCTGATCGGCGTGTCGATTTATGTAAAAGAAAAGGGCGCGTTCGAATTCCACCCGGGGCCGCTGTTCGCGCAGGTGGTGCTGGCGGATGAAATCAACCGCGCCACGCCCAAGGCGCAAAGCGCGCTGCTCGAAGCGATGGCCGAAGGGCAGGTCACGCATGACGGGGCGACGTATTCGCTGCCCGAGCCGTTCTTCGTGATCGCCACGCAGAACCCGTTGAACCAGATCGGCACGCATCCGCTGCCGGAGTCGCAGCTGGACCGCTTCACGATGCGGCTCTCGCTGGGTTATCCCGATCAAAGCTCGGAGCGTGCGCTGTATCTAGGGGGCGGTGCGCCGCAGGACATCGAAGCCGTGCTGACGGCTGCGCAAGTGGTTGCGCTGCAGGCCGCCGCCGATGCCGTGCACGTGGCGCCGGCGCTGGTCGACTACGTGCTCGCGCTGGTGAATGCCACGCGCACAGATGCGCAGGTGCAGATGGGCCTGTCGCCGCGTGCGGGGCTGGCATTGCTGGCCGCGGCGCGCGCCTGGGCGCTCATCGATGCCCGCGATGCCGTACTGCCCGAAGACGTGCAAGCCGTGTTCAAGGCCGTGGCGGCGCATCGCCTGCTGCCGACGGGCGGCACGCTGTCGGCGACCGCGCTGGCGCAGCGGCTGCTCGATACGGTCGCCATCCCCTAAGCAGGCAGCGCCATGGCGCGATTGAGTTCTCTGCTGCTCGCGCCGTTGCGTCTGCTCGGTGCCGGCCTGGCAATGCTGCCCGGCGTGCGCTTTGCACGGGCACGCGTGCAACGCTTTCTGCAGCGGCCGCGCACGCCACGCGAAGGCCGCATCCGCCTGGACCGCAATCACGTCTACATCCTGCCCACCGCGGCCGGCGGCGGCTTTGCGCTGCTGCTGGTCGTGATGCTGCTCACCTCGCTCAACTACAACGTAAGCCTGGGTTTTCTGCTGACCTTCGTGCTGGCCGGCGTGGGCGCGTCCGCCATGTGGCAGACGCATCGCAACCTTGTCGATCTGGAAGTGCGCGGCGCGGCGGGCGAAGCGGTGTTTGCAGGCCATGCGTTGAATGTGAGCGTGGCGTTGGCCAACGTCACCCCGTGGGCGCGCGTGGGTGTGGATGTGAGCGCCGCGCAAGCCGCTGCCGTGGAAACCTCGCTCGACGCGCAGGACGCCATCGTGGCCGCGCTGTCTTTCGCCGATCAGCCGCGCGGCTGGTTCAAGGTGCCGCGCCTGACGGTGTCGACGCGTTTTCCGCTTGGCCTGTTTCGCGCGTGGAGCTATGCCGATGCGCCGCTGACCTTGCTCGTCTATCCCGCGCCGGAGCCCTCCGCTCCGCCGCTGCCGGCGAGCTTTGCGCCCGACCCTGGCGACGAAGACGACACGCGCGCCGCCCGCACCCACGTCGAAGAAGCCGCAGACCAGTTGCGCACTTACCGCCCCGGCGACGCACTGCGCAGCATTGCGTGGAAGCACAGCGCGCGGCTCGACACATGGATGAGCCGCACCGGCCAGCAAGTGCGCCACGCGCAATGTGTGCTCGCGTGGGAAGCGCTGCCACCGTCGATGAACGTTGAACAACGCCTGTCGCGCCTGTGCGCCTGGGTGCTGGCAGCCGAGCACGCGCCCGCCGGCGATGAGCCCGAGTACACGCTGAGCCTGCCTGGTGTTGTCATCGGCCCGGCACGCGGTGTCGCGCATCGGGATGCGTGTTTGCGTGCCTTGGCGTTGTGGGGTAAGCCGGCGATGCCGGAAGCCGAAGGCGAAGTCACATGACCACTGCCACCATCGGCACCGAAGCGGCCGCCTTTGGCTCCGCCCGTGCGCTGACCCATCGCGAGCACGGCTGGCTGATCGCTCAGCTTGCCGTCGTGCTCGCGCCGCTGCTGCGTGCGCTGCCGCTGGTGACCTGCGCTGTGTTCGGCGTGCTGCTGCTCTGGCGCGCGCTGTTGTGGGTACGGCGCGCGCCGTTACCTGGCAAATGGGTGTTGGGGCTGACGGGCGTCGCCACGCTTGTCGTGACGCTGGCGCTCGCCATGCGCACCGGCGGAAACATCGGGCGGGACTTGTCGGTGGCGCTGCTTGGCGCGTTTCTCGTGCTCAAGCTGATGGAATCGCACACGGTGCGCAACGGCGTGCTGGTTACGCAGTTGTGCTGTTTCCTGCTGCTCTCGCAGGTGCTGTTCGACCAGCCGCCGTGGCTGGCCGCCACCATGCTGGCGACCGTGGCGCTGCTGTTGCGCAACTGGCTGTTGCTGCTGCATCCGCAGGCGCGTGCGCGCGTGTCGCCGGTGCGCGTGCTGGCGCGTTTGGTACTCATGGGTCTGCCGTGCGCGGCGGTGCTGTTCCTGCTGTTCCCCCGGCTGGATCATCCCCTGTGGCGCCTGCCGCAAACTGCCGACACCGCCGTCAGCGGCCTGTCGGACCGCATGGCGCCCGGCTCCGTCGGCCAGTTGATCCTCTCAGATGAGCTTGCCTTCCGCGTCGATTTTGTCGGCGCGCCGCCACCGCTCGACACGCTCTACTGGCGCGGCATGGTGCTGTGGCGTTTCGATGGCCAGACATGGACGGCCGCGTCAATGCGGCAACGTCCCGCAGCTGAAAGCGTACCCAATTCTGCGGACGCAACCGGCGGTGCGCCCGGCGTGTTCGACTACAACATTACGCTGGAACCGACGCGCCAGCGCTGGCTGTTTGCGCTCGATCGCGGCCAGTCGATCGAGGCGCGCGACGGCACCGGCCGCAGCATCGACGGCGAATTCATCAGCACGCAGCCGGTCGACCAGCGTGTGCGGTATCACGCGCGCTCGCGGTTGCCGGAGCGCAATCGCGCCGACGACGCCCGCCCGCTCGACCCGCTCACGCAGCAGATGGCGCTGGCGTTGCCGCCGGGCAACGGCCAAGCGCGTGCGCTGGCAGCGCAATGGGCAGCGCTGCCGCCTGCCGAGCGCGTATCTGCCGCACTCAAGCTGTTTGGCAGCGCACCGTTTGCCTACACGCTTGAGCCGGAACCGCTGCAGGATCAGCAGATCGACGATTTCCTCTTCCGCACGCACCGCGGTTTCTGCGAGCACTACGCGGGCAGCTTCGTCTTCCTGATGCGTGCGGCGGGCGTGCCGGCGCGTGTGGTGGTGGGCTACCTCGGCGGTGAGGTGAACGCCGTGAGCGGCGACATCATCGTGCGCCAGTCCGATGCACATGCCTGGGCTGAGGTGTGGCTCGACGGGCGCGGCTGGGTGCGCGTGGACCCCACCGCCGCCGTCGCGCCGCAACGCGTCGAACGTGGCCTGGCCGCCGCCGTGCCCGCGAGTGAATTCCGCTCGCGCCGCGCAGAAGAACCCGGCTGGCTGCGCAGCGTGCGGTGGGGGCTGGATGGCCTGATCAGCGGCTGGAACAGCTGGGTGCTCGGCTATGACCGCAACCGCCAGGCGCGCCTGTTCGCGTGGCTGGGGCTCGATGCGGCGGACCCGCGCGCGGTGCTATGGGGCGTGTCGGGTTTGTTCCTGCTCGCTGCGCTGCCGCTCCTCTGGCAGCAGCGCAAGCCCAAGCCTGATCCCGTGCAGGCCCAGTGGCAGCGGTTGTGTGACCGGCTGGCGCGACATGGTTGCACGCGCGGCGCTGCCGAAGGCCCGATGGCCTACGCCGAGCGCGCTGCCGCGCAGTTTCCGCAAGCGGCGCAGGCATTGCGCAATGCCGCCGCCGGCTACGTCGCCCTGCGTTACGGCCGCGACGACGGCGATGCGCAGGCGCGTGCCCAGCGGTTCACGCAATGGCGCGAAGCCGTGGCGCAAGTCCGGCTCGGCTGACGCGGCGCAGCGGTTGATCGGCTTAAACATCGCGCCCCAAAAAGCGGGCGCCCACGCGGTTGATCGAGCGCTCCGGTCATTCACTTGTGATGCTGCGTGATCGGCATTGCGCAAAGCGTCGCGCTGCCGATTCGCGCCCCAGGGCTTTCAATGCCGCGCCTGCCGGTTTTTCGAATGGCTTCGAGATAACACCGGGTCATGGATTTAACTCATTTTGAGTAATTTAGAGCAAAGCCTTCAAACATAATCGTCCGAGCGCGTCAGCGCGCGAACCTTTGCGTCATGGTGACACCGCGTCCGGCGGGCATCTTCTGATGCAGATTGGCGTCATGACCAGGTTTTCGGCGTTTGACAATGTTTGCAATTGCCTTCGACTCGGTTAATAGACTGAACTTGAACGTGCCACCAGGTTAATCGTGGGATGCACCGATAAAACACCGAGTAGGGCGGGGCTGCGCGCATTATCAAGCGCATATTTGAAACGGGAGGCAGACATGAAGACATTGCAACGAGGGACCCTGGTTTCGGCGGCCTTGGCCGGCCTGCTTGTGCTGGGCGGTTGCGCCAGTTCGGGCTCGGGCGATATGAGCGGCACTACTGGGAGCGGCGGAAGTTCGGCCAACAATGGCGGTGGCTCCGGTTCCAACGGTTCGGGTGGCACGACGACTACCGCGTCCACCACGCCCACCGGCGACGTGGCGAACAAGGGCGGCGGCGTGCTGACGGCCACGGGCAATGCCGTCAGCGGTCTCGGCTCTACCATCGGCGGCAGCAATCTACCGGGGGCATCGGCCCTGGGCAATGTGGTCGACAACGTAGGCAATACGGTGTCGGCTCTGGGCACCGGCGTGCAGTCGGGCCTGGGCAGCATCGGTACCAACCCGAATCCGATCGGCACCACGGTATCGAGCACTGGCAACGTGGTGACGCAAGTGGGCAACACCGTCGATGCCACGGGTGCGCTCGTCAGCAGTCTCGGGTCGGGGCCGCTGCAGCCGCTTTCGCCGGTCACGTCACCGGTGGGTGGCGCGGTTTCGCAGGTCGGGCAAGCGGTGGCCGGCGCGGGCGGCACGCTCGGCACGGCGCTGTCGACCGGGCCGGTAGAGCAGGTCACGCAGCAGCTCAGTTCCGCTGTGGTACCGCTCACTTCGCAGGTGACCACCGCTACGCAGACGCTGGGTAACACGACAGGCCTGGGCGCTCCGGCAACCAACCTGCTGCAGACGGTGGGCGGCGGCGTAGCGAATGTGGGCACGTCACTGACGGCGACCAACGCGCCGGTCGTCTCCGGTTTGGGCGGTGTGGTCACGGCCACGGGCAACACGGTGGCTGCGTTGGGCGGGGTGACCTCCACGCCGGGCGGCGCAACGGCGGCCAACCCGCTGGCACCGACCACCGGCGCAGTGGGCGGCGTGGGAGGCGGCAGCAATCCGCTGGGGGGTGTGACGGGTGCCTTGGGCGGTGCAGCCGGCGGCGGTACGACGGCAGGGGGTGCGACCGCGCCGGTCGGCTCGCTCGTCACCAGCGTCGGCACTTCGCTCACGTCCACCGGGGCTGCGACGCCGCTTGCGCCCGTCACGGGCGCTGTGGGTGGCGCACTGACCACAGTAGGCGGCGCGTTGCACCACTGAGCGGATGCAACATGGCGGGCCGGCCTGTGCGCTTGGCCCGTCATCGAGCCATTTCAGCCGCGTGCGGAACGGCTCGTACGCGTGTTCGTATGACGCGGCCCGCTGCTTTCGGCATACAGTACGCCTGACCGCGCGCTCTTCCGCGCGTATCAGGAGACTTCAATGATCCAGTACGCATTGTTCGCCCGACTCATTGCCAAACCGGGCAAGGAACAGGCAGTGGCCGATTTTCTTTCGGCCGGCCTGCAAATGGCCAACCAGGAAACCACCACCCCGATCTGGTTTGCGCTGCGCCTTGCGCCCAACGTATTCGGCATCTTCGATGCCTTTGCCAGTGAGGAAGACCGCCAAGCGCATCTGGACGGCCCGATCGCCAAGGCGCTCATGGCCAACGCGGCCGAGCTGCTGGCCTCACCGCCCGAGATTGCGTCGATCGAGGTGCTCGGCCTGAAGAACACCGGCGCAACCTGAGTTCCGAGAGAAAAAAGAAACCGCCGCATCCAGCCGTCAGCCGGATGCGGCGGTTTTGCTTTGCATGCGTGGTCAGCCTTCAGCCCGGCACGCGCACCCAGCCTTCCATCAACACGCGCGCGCTGCGGCTCATGATGGCCTTGGTGACGGTCCATTCGCCGTCAACGAGCTTGGCTTCCGCGCCCACGCGCAGCGTGCCCGACGGATGCCCGAAGCGCACCGCGCCACGTTCTCCGCCGCCTGCCGCCAGGTTGACGAGCGTGCCAGGAATGGCCGCCGCCGTGCCGATGGCGACCGCTGCCGTGCCCATCATTGCGTGGTGCAGCTTGCCCATCGACAACGCACGCACCAGCAAGTCCACATCGCTTGCGCCGACTTTCTTGCCGCTTGATGCCACGTAGTCCTTCGGCGGCGCGACGAACGCCACCTTGGGCGTGTGCTGGCGCGTGGCGGCTTCTTCAATGCTCTTGATCAGCCCCATGCGCACGGCGCCGTGCGCGCGAATGGTCTCGAACATCGCCAGCGCTTTCGCATCGCCGTTGATGGCGTCCTGCAGCTCGGTGCCGGTGTAGCCGATGGCCTCTGCGTTGATGAAGATCGTCGGGATGCCCGCGTTGATCATCGTCGCCTTGAGCGTGCCCACGCCGGGCACCTCCAGGTCGTCGACGAGGTTGCCGGTGGGGAACATCGCACCGCCGCCGTCACCTTCCTCCTCGGCAGCCGGGTCGAGGAATTCGAGCTGCACTTCCGCCGCCGGAAAGGTCACGCCATCCAGTTCAAAGTCGCCCGTCTCCTGCACCGCGCCGTTGGTGATGGGCACGTGCGCAATGATGGTCTTGCCGATGTTGGCCTGCCAGATGCGCACGATGGCGGTGCCGTTCTGCGGCACACGGCTTGCATCGACCAAGCCGTTGCTGATGGCGAACGGCCCGACCGCTGCGGAGAGGTTGCCGCAGTTGCCCGACCAGTCGACAAACGGCTTGTCGATGGAGACCTGACCGAACAGGTAGTCCACGTCATGATCCGGGCGCGTGCTCTTGCTGAGGATCACCGTCTTGCTGGTGCTCGACGTGGCGCCACCCATGCCGTCGATCTGCTTGCCGTACGGGTCGGGGCTGCCGATCACGCGCATCAGCAAGGCGTCACGCGCGGCGCCCGGCTGCTGAGCGGCCTCTGGCAGGTCTTGCAGACGGAAGAACACGCCCTTGCTGGTGCCGCCACGGATGTAGGTGGCGGGAATCTTCACTTGCGCGGGATGGCTCATGCTGCCTCCTTGGAAGACTCAAGGAAGTCCTGTGCGAAACGCTGCAGCACACCGCCGGCTTCGTAGATCGAGACTTCCTCATCGCTGTCCAGGCGGCACGTGACGGGCACTTCCACGCGTTCGCCGTTCTTGCGGTGGATGACGAGCGTGAGGTCGGTGCGCGGTTTGCGCTCGCCGATCACGTCAAAGGTTTCGGTGCCGTCAATGCCGAGCGTCAGGCGCGTGGTGCCCGGCTTGAACTCCAGCGGCAACACGCCCATGCCGATCAGGTTCGTGCGGTGGATGCGCTCGAAGCCTTCGGCCACGATGGCCTCCACGCCGGCCAGCCGCACGCCCTTGGCGGCCCAGTCGCGCGAGCTGCCCTGGCCGTAGTCGGCACCGGCAATCACGATCAGCGGTTGCTTGCGGTCCATGTAGGTTTCGATCGCTTCCCACATGCGCGTCACCTTGCCTTCGGGCTCGATGCGTGCCAGCGAGCCCTTCTTCACCGCGCCGTCCACCACGGCCATTTCGTTGATGAGCGTCGGGTTGGCAAACGTCGCGCGCTGGGCGGTCAGGTGATCGCCGCGGTGCGTGGCGTACGAGTTGAAGTCCTCTTCCGGCAGGCCCATCTTGGCGAGGTATTCACCGGCGGCGCTGCTGGCCAGAATGGCGTTGGACGGCGAGAGGTGATCGGTCGTGATGTTGTCGCCAAGCACCGCCAGCGGGCGCAAGCCCTTGAGCGTGCGCTCACCGGCCAGCGCGCCTTCCCAGTATGGCGGGCGGCGGATGTAGGTGCTCTGCGGGCGCCAGTTGTACAGCGGGCTCACGTTGGCAACGGATGCGCTGCGCTGCTCGAACATCGGGATGTACACCTTGCGGAACTGCTCCGGCTTGACCGAGGCGCGCACGATGGCGTCGATCTCTTCGTCGGTCGGCCACAGGTCTTTCAGCAGGATCGGCTTGCCGTTGGCATCGGTGCCGAAGCTGTCGCGCTCGATGTCAAAACGCACGGTGCCGGCAATCGCGTAGGCCACCACCAGCGGCGGCGAGGCGAGGAACGCCTGCTTGGCATACGGGTGGATGCGGCCGTCGAAGTTGCGGTTGCCCGACAACACGGCGGTGGCGTACAGGTCGCGGTCGATGATCTCTTGCTGGATCTTCGGGTCCAGCGCACCGCTCATGCCGTTGCAGGTCGTGCACGCAAACGCGACGATGCCGAAGCCCAGCTTCTCCAGTTCGTGCTTCAGGCCGGCTTCTTCCAGATACAGCTCCACGGCCTTGGAGCCCGGCGCCAGCGAGCTTTTCACCCACGGCTTGCGGGTCAGGCCCAGGCGATTGGCATTGCGCGCCAGCAGCGCTGCGGCAATCACGTTGCGCGGGTTGCTGGTGTTGGTGCAGCTCGTGATGGCGGCGATGATGACCGCGCCATCGGGCATCTGGCCCGGTGTCTCTTCCCACTTGCCGGCGATGCCCTTGGCGGCCAGGTCGGTCGTTGCCACACGTGCGTGCGGGTTGGACGGGCCGGCCATGTTGCGCACTACGCTCGACAGATCGAAGCGCAGCACGCGTTCGTATTCGGCGTTCTTGAGCGTGTCGGACCACAGGCCTGCGGTCTTGGCATACGTCTCCACCAGCTTGACCTGTTCGTCGGTGCGGCCGGTCAGGCGCAGGTAGTCGAGCGTGTTGTCGTCAATCGAGAACATTGCCGCGGTGGCGCCGTACTCGGGGGCCATGTTGGAAATGGTGGCGCGGTCGCCCAGCGTCAGCTTGGAAGCGCCTTCGCCGTAAAACTCGAGGTAGGCGCCCACCACCTTCTGCTTGCGCAGGAATTCGGTCAGCGCCAGCACGATGTCGGTGGCGGTGATGCCGGGCTGGCGCTGGCCGGTCAGCTCCACGCCGACGATGT
>Ga0316228_1000307_pt1 | contig 68485 bp, 60 predicted proteins | sample TBH18021metaG_FD_206005 | JGI IMG/M metagenome (GOLD analysis project Ga0316228, IMG submission 206005) | Freshwater microbial communities from Trout Bog Lake, Wisconsin, USA - TBH18021 | ecosystem: Environmental > Aquatic > Freshwater > Lake > Hypolimnion/Profundal zone | place: USA: Wisconsin... | reverse complement strand
ACACGACCGGCGAGAAGCCGGCAGACAAGGCCGAGGCCAAGGACGAGTCCGAGACCGAAGCCAAGGCCGACTGAGTCCCGCTCTGTCCCAGGACGGCGGGCAAGGGTTAGGCGATGGTTAAGCATCGCCGGTGTTCGCTGACATGCCCGGGGCTGCCCTGATTCGCGGCAGCCCCGGGCCTCACTCCGGGGCAGGACGAGATGAGAGATCCGATCGACGTCTACAACAACGCGCTCGTGCCGATGGTCGTCGAGCAATCGAGCCGCGGCGAGCGCGCCTTCGACATCTACTCCCGCCTGCTCCGCGAGCGCATCATCTTCCTCACCGGCCCCGTGGAGGATTACGGCGCGTCGCTGATCGTGGCGCAGCTGCTGTTCCTCGAGGCGGAGAACCCGAAGAAGGAAATCTCCTTCTACATCAACTCCCCCGGCGGCGTGGTCACCTCCGGCCTGTCGATCTACGACACGATGCAGTTCATCCGCTGCCCGGTGACGACGCTCTGCGTCGGCCAGGCCGCCTCGATGGGCTCGCTCCTGCTCACCGCCGGCGAACCCGGCCACCGCTTCGCCTTGCCGAATGCCCGGATCATGGTCCACCAGCCGTCGGGGGGCTTCCAGGGCCAGGCGACCGACATCCTGATCCACGCCCGCGAGATCGAGGCGCTGAAGCGGCGCCTGAACGAGATCTACGTGAAGCATACCGGCCGCGACTACGACACGATCCACACGGCTCTGGAGCGCGACAACTTCATGACCGCCGACGCGGCCAAGGAGTTCGGCCTCATCGACGAGGTGATCGAGAAGCGCCCGGAACCGGCGGCCGCCTGAGCGCCCCGCGACCCCTGACCGCCGCGGCGTGGCCTTGATCCCGCCGCGGCAGCGTGTTTGCATCCGAGACCGGGCCCTTCGGTCAAAGGCGCGCAGCACACTGTTTCTTTAAACGGGCCCCCTACATTCAAACGATGCGCGTGCGCCCCTAGCCGGCGGCGGACGCGAGGAATCGGAGACCGATATGAGCAAGACTGGCGGCAACGATTCGAAGAGCACGCTGTATTGCTCGTTCTGCGGCAAGAGCCAGCACGAGGTCCGCAAGCTGATCGCCGGCCCGACGGTGTTCATCTGCGACGAGTGCGTCGAGCTGTGCATGGACATCATCCGCGAGGAGTCGAAATCCTCGCTGGTGAAGAGCCGCGACGGCGTGCCGACCCCCAAGGAAATCCGCCGCGTCCTCGATGACTACGTCATCGGCCAGGACTTCGCCAAGAAGGTCCTCTCGGTCGCGGTGCACAACCACTACAAGCGGCTCGCGCACGCGACGAAGCACAACGACGTCGAGCTGGCCAAGTCCAACATCATGCTGATCGGGCCGACCGGCTCGGGCAAGACGCTGCTCGCGCAGACGCTCGCCCGCATCCTCGACGTGCCGTTCACCATGGCGGACGCCACGACGCTCACCGAGGCCGGCTATGTCGGTGAGGACGTCGAGAACATCATCCTCAAGCTGCTCCAGGCCTCGGACTACAACGTCGAGCGGGCGCAGCGCGGCATCGTCTACATCGACGAGATCGACAAGATTTCCCGTAAGTCCGACAACCCGTCGATCACCCGCGACGTGTCGGGCGAGGGCGTGCAGCAGGCGCTCCTGAAGATCATGGAGGGCACGGTCGCTTCCGTCCCGCCCCAGGGCGGCCGGAAGCACCCGCAGCAGGAATTCCTGCAGGTCGACACGACGAACATCCTGTTCATCTGCGGCGGCGCCTTCGCGGGGCTGGAGCGGATCATCTCGCAGCGCGGCAAGGGCACCTCGATCGGCTTCGGCGCGACCGTGCAGGCCCCCGACGACCGCCGCACCGGCGAGATCTTCCGCTCGGTCGAGCCGGAGGACCTTCTGAAGTTCGGTCTCATCCCCGAGTTCGTCGGCCGTCTCCCGGTCCTGGCGACGCTCGAGGATCTCGACGAGGCCGCGCTGAAGAAGATCCTGCAGGAGCCGAAGAACGCCCTGGTCAAGCAGTACCAGCGGCTGTTCGAGATGGAGAACGTCGACCTCACCTTCCAGGACGACGCGCTGTCGCTTGTCGCCCGCAAGGCCATCGAGCGCAAGACCGGCGCCCGCGGCCTGCGGTCGATCCTGGAGACGATCCTGCTCGACACGATGTACGACCTGCCGGGCCTCGAGTCCGTGGAGCAGGTGGTCATCGGCCCGGAGGTGGTCGAGGGCAAATCGCGCCCGCTCTACATCCACGGCGACCGCAACAAGGACGCGCCCGCCAGCGTCAGCGCGTAAGCGCTTGGTAGGGTTGCGTTAAGCGCCCGGCTCCGGCCGGGCGCGCTGCGGGGAACATCTTGAAAACGCTGCACCCCGCAGCCACCTCAGGCTCAGCGCGGTGGCCGCACGCTCCTTCGAGGTCCGGTCCGCGTCGCCAGCCGCAAAGTTAGCGAAATCCCGACCCTCGCGGCCCGGTCGGCCCCTGGCTGTAGGCGCGCCCCATGCATGGAGGCGTCGAACCCGGGCGTCCCTGAGAGGAAGTCAGCATGTCACAGTCGAAATCGCGCCAGCCGGTGGTCCCGGGCACGACGGGCTCCTATGCCGTCCTCCCCCTGCGCGACATCGTCGTCTTCCCGCACATGATCGTGCCCCTGTTCGTGGGGCGTGAGAAGTCGATCCGCGCCCTCGAGGAGGCCGTGCGCACCGACCGCCATATCCTGCTCGCCACCCAGATCAACGCGGGTGACGACGATCCGGCGACGGATGCGATCTACAAGATCGGCACCCTTGCCTCCGTCCTCCAGCTGCTGAAGCTGCCCGACGGCACCGTGAAGGTGCTGGTCGAGGGCGTCGGCCGCGCCAAGGTCACGGGCTTCACCCGCTCGGATGAGTATTACGAGGCGACAGCCGAGGCCCTGCATGACGAGCTCGGCGACCGCGTCGAGGCCGAGGCGCTCGCGCGCTCGGTGCTCTCGGAGTTCGAGAACTACGTCAAGCTGAACAAGAAGATCTCGCCCGAGGTCGTCTCCGCCGTGACCCAGATCGACGAGCCCTCGAAGCTCGCCGACACGATCGGCTCGCACCTGCTCGTCAAGATCTCCGACAAGCAGGGCATCCTGGAGACGCCCACGGTGGCGCAGCGCCTCGAGCGCGTGCTGTCGCTGATGGAGAGCGAGATCTCCGTGCTGCAGGTGGAGAAGCGCATCCGGACCCGCGTCAAGCGGCAGATGGAGAAGACCCAGCGCGAGTACTACCTGAACGAGCAGATGAAGGCGATCCAGAAGGAGCTGGGCGACTCCGAGGACGGCCGCGACGAGCTGGCCGAGCTGGAAGAGAAGATCGAGAAGACCAAGTTCACCAAGGAGGCTCGCGACAAGGCGACGGCCGAGCTGAAGAAGCTGCGCCAGATGTCGCCGATGTCGGCCGAGGCGACCGTCGTACGCAACTACCTCGACTGGATGCTCGGCATCCCGTGGGGCAAGCGCTCGAAGATCAAGAAGGACCTGCTCGGCGCCCAGGCGCTTCTCGATGAGGACCATTTCGGCCTCGACAAGGTCAAGGAGCGGATCGTCGAGTACCTCGCCGTGCAGCAGCGCGCGAACAAGCTCACCGGCCCGATCCTGTGCCTCGTCGGTCCCCCCGGCGTCGGCAAGACCTCGCTCGGCAAGTCCATCGCCAAGGCGACGGGTCGCGAGTTCGTGCGCATGTCGCTCGGCGGCGTGCGGGACGAGGCCGAGATCCGCGGTCACCGCCGCACCTATATCGGCTCGATGCCCGGCAAGATCGTGCAGTCGATGCGCAAGGCCAAGACCTCGAACCCGCTCATCCTGCTCGACGAGATCGACAAGATGGGCATGGATTTCCGCGGCGATCCGTCGGCGGCGCTCCTCGAGGTGCTCGACCCTGAGCAGAACAGCACCTTCAACGACCACTACCTGGAGGTGGATTACGACCTCTCGAACGTGATGTTCGTGACCACGGCCAACACCCTCAACATCCCGGGCCCGCTCATGGACCGGATGGAGGTGATCCGCATTGCCGGGTACACCGAGGAGGAGAAGGTCGAGATCGCGCGCAAGCACCTGATCCCGAACGCGCTGAAGAAGCACGGCCTCGGGACGCACGAGTGGTCGATCGACGACGATGGCTTGATGATGCTGGTCCGCCGCTACACGCGGGAGGCCGGCGTCCGCAACCTGGAGCGTGAGCTGTCCAACCTGATCCGCAAGGCGGTGAAGGAGATCCTGATCACCAAGACCAAGTCGGTCGCGGTGACCCCGGAGACCCTTCCGGTCTTCCTCGGCCCGCCGAAGTTCCGCTACGGCGAGATCGACGCGGACGATCAGGTCGGCGTGGTCACCGGTCTGGCCTGGACCGAGGTCGGCGGCGAGTTGCTGACGATCGAGGGCGTCATGATGCCCGGCAAGGGCAAGATGACGGTCACCGGCAACCTGAAGGACGTGATGAAGGAGTCGATCTCGGCGGCCGCATCCTATGTGCGCTCGCGGGCCATCGATTTCGGGATCGAGCCGCCGCTCTTCGAGCGTCGCGACATCCACGTCCACGTTCCGGAGGGGGCGACCCCGAAGGATGGTCCGTCGGCCGGCATCGCCATGGCCACCGCGATCATCTCGACGCTGACCGGGATCCCGGTGCGCCGCGACGTCGCGATGACCGGCGAGGTGACGCTCCGCGGTCGGGTCCTGCCGATCGGCGGCCTCAAGGAGAAGCTGCTCGCCGCGCTGCGCGGCGGCATCAAGACGGTGCTGATCCCCGAAGAGAACGCCAAGGACATCGCCGAGGTGCCTGACAGCGTGAAGAACGGGCTCGAGATCTTCCCGGTCTCGCGGATGGATCAGGTGCTCGAGAAGGCGCTGGTCCGCCAGCCCGAGGCGATCGAGTGGGAGGAGCCGCTGCCGGTGGCCAAGCCTGCTCGGACCGAAGAGGACGGGGCCGCCTTCGTGGCGCACTGAACCGTCGACTGAACGCGACGAGCCCCCGGAGCTTCGAGCCCCGGGGGCTTTTTCATGCGCGGAGGTCCGGATGCGCATCCTGCTGATCAACCCGAATACCAGCGCCCATGTGACGGACCTCGTCGCTGGGTCTGTCCAGGCACAGCTCGGCGGTCGGGCGGAACTGCGCGCCGTCACCGGCCGCTTCGGGGCCCGCTACATCGCGAGCCGCGCCGCTGCGGCCATTGCGGCTCACGCGGCCCTCGACGCCCTGGCGGAGCACGGAGCCGGGTGCGACGCGGTTTATCTGGCCTGTTTCGGCGATCCGGGTCTGCTCGCCCTGCGGGAGCTGTCGCGGGTGCCGGTCGTCGGCATGGCGGAAGCGGCCTGCCGTGAGGCTGCCGCAGCCGGCCGTTTCGGTATCGTCACCGGGGGCGCGGCCTGGGAGCCGATGCTGCGGGAATTCGTGGCCACGCTCGGCCTCTCCGAGGCCTTGGCGGCGCTCCACACGGTGGCTCCGAGCGGCGGCGCCATCGCCCGCGACCCGGGCGCGGCTCTGGCGACCCTGGCCGAGGCCTGCCGCGCCTGCACGGCGTCCGGCGCCGAGCGGGTGATTCTCGGGGGCGCCGGTCTCGCGGGGCTGGCGGCGCGGATCGCTCCGCAGGTGCCCGTTCCCCTGATCTGCTCGGTCGAGGCAGGAACCCGCGCGGTTTTGGCGGCGGCGGGCCCATCCGCGTCGACCCGGCCGAGGCCGGAACCGATGGAGAGCCTCGGCTTGGCACCGGCTTTGGCGGCGCGGCTCGCCGATCCCTGACGCCGGTTGGCGACACGGACCCTTGCACCTGACGGGTGCCATGCCGTAACGGTCGCCGGCCGGGCGGTTAGCTCAGTTGGTAGAGCGTCTCCTTTACACGGAGAGGGTCGGGGGTTCGAGTCCCTCACCGCCCACCATGTTTTGCAATGACTTTGCGCGAACCGGCAGCGCTTCGAGGCGCCAGATCTCCGGTCATCCTCCGAAAACCCCGGATTTTGCGGCGCACAATGGCCACCAACCCGACCGTCTCCGAGCTGTTCAAGGCCAAAGAGGTCACCGACCACGGAATCGACGCTGCGGTCGATGCGATGGTCGCCGAACTGGCGACCAACGCCTATCCGCTCGCGAAAGGCTGGACCCTCGACCTCGTCGAGACGCTTCGCACCAACACCCGCACCGCCGAGGCGCTGACCACCGACAAGCCGGCCTGGAAGCGCAACACGGTCCGGACCGCGATCTTGCTGGCGCACCCGGTGAAGGAATGATGCCGATGACGCCTGGCGGCTGGATCCTGTTCGCCGCCATGTGGTTGGCCGGGCCGATCACAGGTTACGCCGCAACGAGCCTCATCGCTTCCGAGTGGAGCGGGGAACCAGGGTCGGTGCGGGGTGAAAAGCAATGAGCGGGCTCAACCCCGTCGCTCACCAGCGGACGTTGAAGCTACCCTTCATGGCATGGTCCCGGGCGCGGCTGCCGACTTGGCCGGTGTAGTTCACACCGATGGTCGTGTTGGCCGCCACCTGCCAGTCGAGCCCGGCCGAGGCCACCACCGCGTTCCGGGCAATGGGCACACCCGTCGTCAGGAACGCTTGGCCTCCGCCCCCCAACGCCAGCAGCGCTTGGGGGTTTACGTCTCCGAACGCCCGACGGTAGCCCACCAAGCCCCGCACCACGAGCGGCATGTCCGTGCTGAACAGGGCCGACAGCAGCACCTGCCCCTGCATACCCAACGTCGCCGTCTGGACGTCGTAGGAGCGGCCGTAGACGGTGACAGCCGAGGCGCCACCCACCTCCGAAAATCCGTCTCGGCGGATGTGGATCGTCGCCCCGCCCACGAACGGTTCGACATAGCCCGTGCCGAAGCCGACCCGGTAGCCGGCCTCGCCGAAGCCCTGCACCGTGTCGCCGCCAGCGTTGCCGGTCACGGCTTGGCTAAAGCCAGGGAACAGCACCGTGCGGCGGGTGTCGAGAGCGTTGCCGGCATAAGCCGCGCCGAGGCGAACCTGCACCGGACCGAGGGCGCCACGGGCGTACACCGCCCCGAAGCCGCTCTCGATCTGCGCCGTAGACTGCCGCGCCGCCACGTCGAGGGCGGTGAAGCTGTAGCCCGCCGCCACGCCCACGCGTAGGTCGGACACGCTCGGCAGCGTCAGCGCCCCGAACCCCGTCTCGATACCCAGCACGAAGCCGCCGGTCTGGCGGGTCAGCCGGGCGGCGTTACCGTTGCCGCCCGTGCTGCCAAAGGCGCCGAAGCCCTGGCCCCACGCGGCAAAGTTCGGTGTCGTCGGCCGCACCGGCACGAGGCCGATCACCGGACCGCCGGGGAGGTCGGCCGAGTAGGCCGCCGGGAGGGTGGTGCCGGGGGCAAAGCGCTGGCCGATCGTACCCGTCAGGCCCGGGCCGCCGGAGCCGAGGCCCTGGGCAAAGCCGTCGCCCGCGCCGAAGCGCAGGTGGTCGAGGACCGCCCCCTCGACGACGAAGGCAGTCTGGGCGATAGCCGAGATTGCGCTCCCCTGAACCTCGCCCGACAGGCTGTTGAGCGCCTGCACCGCACCGGGTACCGTCTGGTTCAGGACCGCCACCGCCACCTGTGCGGCCGGCGTCAAGGGTGCTGCTGTGGTCGTGCCGGCGGTGTTCGTGCTTGTAGTGGTCGTCGCAGCTGAGGTGGCCGTGGTGGCGCTCGGGGCCGTCGCGGCTGGCGCGCTCGCCATGCTGGTGACTGCGGCCTGGACGGCGGTGCCGGCGCCGGTCTGGTTGATCGTGGTCGCCACGCTGGTGACCGGCGCGGCCTGGGTCAGGGTGAGGCCGACCGTGTTGGCCCCGTAACTGAGCGTCGGCTTTAGGAACGCCAGGTTGGTTGTGGTCTGCAGGCTGGCGAAGGTGCCCGTGAGACCGCCCGCTGCCGAGAGCAGGGTGTAGGTAGTGGGTGTGTATGTGCCCGCGCCTGCGCGCACATCCACGGTGCCGCCGTCGATCGTGGCAGTGCCGGTGGCCGTGATGCGGTCGCCTGCCGTGGGGGTCAGCGCGACGCGGTAGGTCGAGCCGGCGGCGAAGGTGACGTTGCCGGCGACCTGGAGCGTCGTGGGCACGCCCGAGACCGCGCCGGGATGGACGAGGCCGCCCGCGACCACCGACAGGCTGCCGACCACGCCCGCGCCGGCAAGCGTGCCGCCGTTGTTCACGGTTGCCGCGGAGACGAGCGACCCGGTGACGTTGAGGATACCGCCGCTGACTGTCGTCGCGCCGGTGTAGGTATTGGCGCCGGATAAGGTGACCGTGCCGGTCGTGGTCTTGGTCAGCGCACCGGTGCCGGTCAGCACGGCCGAGACCGTGCCTGACTGCATGTCGAAGGCGCCGGTGCTGGTGAGCGTGCCGTTGGCGAGCGTGCCACCGGTGAGCCGGAGCGACGTGGCGGTCTGCGCGGCGCCGTTGAGGTCGAGGGTGCCTGCGGTGACCTGATAGGCCAGAGGCGTCCCCGACGTGCCGGTGACGGTCCAGGTGCTCGTGCCGGACTTCTGCAGGATGCCGAAGCCCTGGTATTGCGTCGCTCCGTTGGCCGCCCCGATCTGGGCGAGGCTGAAGCTCGCGTTGGTGCTGCCCCCGAGCCCGACGGTGTCGGCGGCAGAGAAGGCCGCCACGGTCCCGGTGATGACCGAACTCGACGTGATGGTCAGGCTGTTCACACCGCCCGTGAAGCTGATCGCGTTGCCGGTTGCGCCGTTCGTCGCGTTCCGCCCGCCGACTCCGCCCAAGCCCCGGGTGATCGTGCCGCTGTTGACGACCGTGAGGTTCGCGCCGCTGATGCCAGCGCCCCCGGCACCACCGCGGCCGCCGACAAGAGTGCTTGTACCGCCGGCGCCGCCATTGCCTCCCGCGATCGTCCCGCTGTTGCTGATCGTTAAATTCGTGCCGGTGATGCCGGCTGCCCCGGCACCGCCGCCGCCGCCGCTACCGATGGAGTTGGATGCCCCCCCGGCGCCGCCGGTGCCTCCCGCGATCGTCCCGCCGTTGCTGATCGTTACATTCGTGCCGCCAATGCCGGCGCCACCGGTGCCACCGGTGTTAGAGGTGCCGCCGATGCCGCCATTACCGCCGGCAATGGATCCCGCCGTCAGCGCGAGACTGGCCCCCGCCGTTATGAAGGACAGCCCAAGGCCGCCGTCGCCACCGCTACCCCCTTTGAAGCCGGCACCGCCGCTGCCCCCGAGACCGCCAGCGATCGTGCCGGCGTAGGTACTCGCGGTCGCACCCGTGACGACGCCGCCGTAGCCGCCCGCACCGCCGCCGCCGCCGCCGCGTCCAGAACCGCCCGTGCCGCCCGTGCCGCCAGCACCGCCGGTTAGATCGCCGATGCCGAGGCTCGCCGTGCCACCGCCATTGCCGTTGTAACCGCCACCGCCACCGCCGCCGCCGCCATAGCCGCTGGCCGGCGAGCCGCCGATGGATCCGTTGCGGGAGCTGGGCGTGTTCGCGGTGCCGCCCGCACCGCCGGCCCCGCCGGCATTCGCCGCCTCGTTGCCGCCCCGGCCGCCGGTGCCCCCGCCGGCACCGCCACCGCCGCCGCCAGGGGCAAAGGTGCCGCTGGGAACATCCGCGCCCGCGGTACCGGGATTGCCGATGGAACCGGCGCCACCGATGCCACCGGCATAGGAACCATTCGATGCGCCTTGGCCGCCATCGGCGCGTGCGATGCCCGCGCCGAGGGAGCATGCCGCCGCCAATGCCGTCGATCCCGCCACCGCAAGGCGCAGGCCGCGCCGGATCACGATCATTGCTGCGCCACCTTCCGATCCTGTCCAACGGCCGGCGGACGGGAAATCAAAAGTTAAACGCAACGGCTACGTTAACTCCAAGGCGGAGCCTAGCCCGGTTCCTGCTACCGGCAATTGATGTGGCTGATACGCAACACAGTCGGTATAGGCTGGCTTCGCACCGAGCCGCTCGAAATCCCCGGCGCATTCTTCCTGACCCGATCTCAATTCATCGCACCGCCTTGGCTAGGATGAGTAGCAGCGTTTCACGCTGCCAAGGATTGATCGACCCGCTGATCTAATTTTTTTAGGTATTTTTGGTGCGTTCCATAACTATAGATGTGTTTTAGATATTGGATTAGACCATTCAAGACAAATCTTATCAATCGAGTCCGTCATAACGTACTGGTAAGTTTCGATATGACGTAGAAAAATTGTGAGGTTGTACTTGGGATAGCAGGCGGGCACGAAGGCGATGTCTGCTTCTGCCGACTCTCGCCTGAACTTGGACCGTCGTAATTCCACCCTGAGCGGTTACCTGTGCACTGAGGTAACGCCTCAAGCATAGGCCACGGGCAGCTCCCCAACCTGCGTCGTGTGCCGCGGCGTGCGCATCTCGAACTTGGTGTTCCAGTCGCGCCGGCTTACCACCCCGCACTCTCGCACCCGGTCCCAGCGCCAGTCGCGCGCATCCATCGCCGCCATGAGCGGGCCCGACCGCGTCCAGTCCAGCGAGCCGATCGGCGCCCGAAGGCTGGTCGAGGACGGCGATTGCGATAGCTCGGAGCCATGCCGAAGGCTCCATCGCCTCTAGGCGCTCGGCCGCGCTGAGACATCCGGCCGCCCGTTCGGGCAGCGCTGACATCCGAGCCATCGGCCGCCACCGAGATCGCCGAGCGCGCCGGAATCCCCGGCCGGGAGCTGGCATCTTCGCCGCCCGCGCGCTGGTCCGCCTGGAAGCTGACGGCCTCGCGGTCAGCGAAACCGGTCGGTATGTCACCCGGTGGCGTGCGGCGCAGTGATAAGCGATGCCCATGGCTGCAAACGAACTCGGCCAACCTGACCAACGCCGACCTGAACCAGGAGGCGGCGAACTCGCAGGCGCTGTCGACCCGCCAGTGGATGGTCATCTCGGCCCTGTCGCTGGCCAACTCCGCACAGCAGGGCGTCCTCCAGCTCCTGCGGTAAGCATTCGTCCTTTTAACCAATGAGGCGGCTGGAGCTCTGCTCCGGCCGCTTTCGATCGAGCGCTCATCACGCAAGCGCGCGGGTGAAAGCGAAACTTTCATGACCAACTGTCGAACGATCACCCAGCTTCGTCGGGAGCTGACATCGACAAATTCCACTTGTTCGACAATTGCCAAGCGAGGGCTTGCAGAACTTCGTGCTAAAATACAATCAGATCAGGATCGTAAAAATTCTCTAATTGAAAAATGCAGAGATAACGCGGATGTCCTCGGCGTGACTTTAGAGTCCCACGCGTGAGCACCACCCTGCCAGCGAGGTCCGCTTCCGGACTGCCGACAGGATAGGGGTGGCGGCTGGGTTGGGTCGGAAACGGAACGGCCGGTCGAGGCAAAACGAGAAGCATCGTGGGAGCTGGCGATCCGGGCTCCTTGTGCGCTGTGAGAAGCGCCCCCGGTTTGTGCTGCATGTCACCGAAGTCCCTGTAGGACCGTCTACAATCCTACACAGTTCGGCAGGCCGACGTAAAATCGGATCTGCTAGATGCCAGCGAACAGGCAGAAGGTGCAGGACAATGAAGACGTTGCTCGCAGCCGCCCTACTTCTCGGATCGACGGTCGGCGCGATGGCGGTCGAAGCTTATGGGGACTATCGTGACTACTTCGATTCGAAGCCCGGGACCGTAAAGCGCGCGCCGAGCGTTGGTTCCAAGAAGACGGCCCCCATCGATATCGCGACTGACCTGAACGCCGTTCAGCGCCCTGCCAATGGCAACCGCAGCGAGATGTACCGCTACGACAATGGTTTCAGACTGATCGCTGACGTGAGGCCTCGCAACTGGGACGGTGGGTATGCTCCCGTGCAGCCGCGCGGTGCGGGGCCGGACGGCTTTTGGAGCCCGATCGACTACTCACACGAGGGTCGGGAAATGAACCAGCAGTCCTTCGAGGGACGGGGACGGCGCCAGCGTCCCTGGTGATGCCGCCTCCTTAAGCGCGCGATAGACGCTGCGACGTGAGATCCCGAGGGCGCGGACACTGGATGTCGACCGCTCCACCGTGTGGCCGGATGCCCGCCATCTATCGATAGTTGAGAGCGACCTGAAGGCTCTGTCTAACGGATTCGGGAGCTCCGGGCAGGAGGTCGAGGAACAGGACGACGAAGCGTCGGACCCGGTCGCCAAGGTTCTCGGCAAGTTCGACGAGGCTCAGCCGCGGGACGCACGCGGCCGCTGGACCGACGGAAGTGCAGGCGGCGAAGCGGGCGAGGCCGCGGAGCGCGCCGCATTCAAGCGCACCGTCCTGCGCACCGCGATCGGCGGGGCGGTGATCGCCGGGGGCGCGATCGTCTCGGCCGCGTCCGCCGGCACCGTGCCGGCCGCAGTCGAGGCGGCGGTCTGGATCGCCGAGAACTACCTGCTCGGCGACGCGCTGGTCACGGCCGGCCGCCACATCGGCGCGCATCTTGGCTACGACGACGAGGAGGTCGTACACATGCTCGACCACCTCGCCGGCGCGGTCGGGCTCGGCAAGGCGGCCGGGAACGCGGCCGCGGGCGAACGGATACGGGACCGGCTCAGCGAGGTGGTGGACGCCGCGCTCGACGCGATGATCGCCTCCATCCGCGAAGCCGGCCTCGACGCCGACCGCCGCAGCGCCATCGTGGCTGCCCTGGAGGATCTGCGCGGCCGCCTCACGGCGCGGATCGCGCATCTGCCGGCGCCGGCTCACAAGGCCGTCGGTGCGGAACTCGCCAAGCGCCGGGTGTGGAGGCCGGCCGATCCCGTCCCTTTCGACCGACCGGCCACGCGCCGGGCCATGCGGGCGATTGCGGGGCCGCTCACGACGGCGCTGGCCGCTACCCGCTCTGAGGTAGTCGCCGGGCTGCGCGTGCTCGGCAAGCTCGCCAAGGTCGGACCGGAGCCCGACGATGCCGACGCGCTGCGCCACGCGCTGGACGCCTTTCTCGACGCGCTCGACTTCACGGATCTACGCGCGGCCGCGCCGGAGGTAGCCGACGAGTTGGAGGCCGTCGCGGCTGATGCGGGTCGCCGCGCGCTGGCGCAGATTGGCGCCGCCAGCCGTGAAGAGCTGGTCGACCGCGTGAACACCCGGGCGGTCGCCGCGGCCAGGGCCCGGGCGGCCGAGATGGTCGGGATGCGCTTCGACGCCGACGGGCGGCTCGTGCCGTCGGCCGACGCGAGGATGGTGATCACCGAGGCGACCCGCTACCGGCTGCGCGAGACCATCGCGTCCGGGCTGGAACGCAACCTCGGCCTCGATGCCATCGCGGAGGCGATCGAGGCGGACTATGCCTTCTCGGCAGAGCGTGCGGCGCGCATCGCCGAGTACGAAGTGGTCAGCGCCAACGGCGCGGCGTCGCTGGAGAGCTACCGGGAGGCGGTCGCGGACGGCATCGCGGTCCGCAAGGCGTGGTGGGCCGAGGAAGGTTGCTGCGCGGTCTGCCAAGCCAACGCGGATGCCGGCGCGCTCACCCTCGACGGGGCGTTTCCGAGCGGGGACGACAGGACGCCCGCGCATCCCTCCTGCTGCTGTGTGGTCGTGCCCGTCGTCGAGGACGACGCTTCGATCGACAAGGCGTTCGACCCGTCGAAGCATCCGCGGGATCCGGACACCGGTGAGTTCGCGGGCGCAGGCGGGTCGGGGCGGGCGGCCAAGCGGCTGGCGGTGCGGGCCCTGGCCAACCGAGCGCATCAGGACGTGCTGGATCTCGGACGCGTTCACGGCGATCGCTTCACAGTCCATGCCGGGCGGAACGTGGATGGCTGGCGGCATGGCCTCACCGCCGAGTTCGTCCGACATATCGACCGACGGCACGGCCCCGGCAGTGGAGATCCCAACTCGATCGTTCCGGCCGATTACAGCTATCTGCCGCGGCTGCTCCGGCAGGGCTCGGTGGCGCGAGGCGGCAAGACGCGCGGACAGGGCCTTCAGGGCGTCGTTGTCCGGCACACGATCCGCGGGCAGACCTACGAGGCGGTGCTGGCAGTGCCCAAGCGGACCGGATCGCTGACGCTGCACACGTTCTACAAGATCGGGGGTCAAGGTGGCGCGGCCCGCTGAGGCCGCGTGCCCGATCTTGCGATCGCCCTTGGGCTTGACGTCCGAAACGGTCGACGGGTCCGCGCCTCGGTAAAAGCTACGCCGGGCGGGTTGCGAACTCAAGCAACGTGAAGATGAAGCGCTACCGCGCTGTGTGAAGGTCGCAAGATCGCCTGGGCCCTCGGATGGACCGATTGGTGGCCGCCCGAAGCTTGTCTATGCCGCAGGAGCTTCCCATGCCCGAGCTGTCCCTGTTGCTGCCGCTGACGAAGGTCGATGCGGCCAACCGGCTCGTCTACGGCCTGGCGACCGCCGAGACCCCTGACCGCGCCGGCGAGGTCTGCGACTACGCCTCGACGAACCCGCTCTACGAGAAATGGTCGGGTAGCATCGCCAAGGCGACCGACGGCCGCTCGCTCGGCAATCTGCGGGCGATGCACGGCAAGGTCGCAGCCGGCAAGGTCACGCAGATCGCCTTCAACGACGACGCCAGGCAGATCGAGATCTGCGCGAAAGTGGTCGGCGACGCCGAGTGGCGGAAGGTCGAGGAGGGCGTCTACACCGGCTTCTCGCAGGGTGGCGCCTACGCCAAGCGCTGGCGGGGCGAGGACGGCCTGATGCGCTACACGGCCGACCCGAGCGAGGTCAGCCTTGTGGACCTGCCCTGCCTGCCCTCGGCGACGTTCCAGGTGCTTAAGGCAGACGGCGCGGCCGAAACGCGGGCGTTCGCAGAATCGGTGCGGATCGCCCCGCCGCCCGAGCCGACAAACGCGGCCGTCTTCGCGAGGGCCGAGGAATTGGCGGCGGCGGCCGGTCGGCCGGGCGAGGTCGGCGATTTCGTCGCGCCGGCGCGCGAGGCCCTGACGAAGGCGGCCGAGGCGGCAGCGCTGGCTCAGGCGCAACCCGCCCCCGAGCCACCGCCTGGATCCGCACCCGCGAGCGAGGGCGAGGTCGAACAGGTGTGGAAGGCGAAGGACGGCAGCACCTTCGCCAAGAAGGCGGACGCGCTGGCGCACAATGCCCGCGCGGACGCGGAAGCCTCGGCCCGGGTCGCGGCCGGCCCGGTGCTCGACGCGCTGTCCGACCTGGGCAAGCGGCTCGGGGCCGCGGACGGCGAAGCGGTCGCATCAGGCGCGGGTCAACCGCCGGAGCGACCCCGCCGGCGCATCGAGGTCATCGAGGTCGGAAGGGCGACCGACAGGGCGGAGCTCGCGAAGGACCTCTACGGCGTGTCGCGGCTCGCGGTGCTGCTGAGCGAGATCAAGAGCATGGTCGGCTCGGCGGTGTTCGACGTAGTCTACGCCGATGGCGACGCGGCGCTGCCCCGGCAGATGAAGGCCTGGGCCACGCAGGGCGTGGCGCTCCTGCAGGCCATGGTCGCGGCCGAGATGGCGGACCTGATGGACGACGCGCCGACCGACGCCGCGATGGCGCTGGCCGCGGGACCGCTGTCCGACGCCGCCTACGACGCGCTGGTGAAGGCGGTCGCGTCCGACAGCCCCGCCGGTCGGGCGCTCGCCAAGGTCGGCGCACGCAACAGCCGGGCGGATCAAGAGCGGATCCAGCGCATGCACGACGACGCCTGCGGCCTTGGGGCGACCTGTACATCGGCCGAGAAGGGTGCCGGCGCCGACCTGACCAAGGGCGGCGATGCGATCGAAGCGGTGCGGGCCGAACTTGCCAAGATGACCGGCCAGCGCGACGCGCTGCAGAAGACGCTGACCGACGAGGTGTTGCCGCAGATCGCGGCGCTCGCGAAGATGGTGGGGGACCAGCCCGTGCCGCGCCATCTCGTGCGCCGCGCGGTCACGAAGGGCAGCGAGGGTGATTCCGGTTCATCTGACATCCTGTCCGCGGACGCGATCCGCGACCACCTGGCCAAGATGAGCCCGGAGGCGCGCGCGGATCTGCTGATCAAGGTCTCACACCAGAACCCGCAGCAGCTCGCGCTCGCCCGCTGAGACGGTCAGATCGGCTGCATGCGTAAGTGCGACCCAACCCAGCCGCCCAAACCGCCACTAACGCTTCCCGAAAGCGGCCGTTCGTCGGCCGCCGCTCAGAGGCGGCCCCGGCTATGGAGCGAGCTTCAGCGTCGCGATCGGGACCAGCCGTTCTGGCCAGCCCGGTCGACGTGCAGCAAGCAAGCCATAGCGCGCTCAGAGATCCGGGTCCGATCCGCCTATCTCAAGCTGCATCGTGCGGATCAGCGGCTTGGGATGGAGACAGCGCACAGCCTAGGCAGCTCGAACGGTGGCAAGGAACCGCGCGACCTGCGTGCCCAAGTGCTCTGACTGTTGCGACAGCTCGGACGCGGATGCCAGGACCTGTACGGCCGCCGCTCCCGTAAGCTCGGACGCCTGCGCCACGCCCGTGACATTGGCAGAGACCTCGCCAGAGCCGGTCGCGGCTTGGCTCACATTGCGCACGATCTCCTGCGTGGCCGCGCCCTGCTCCTCGACGGCGGCCGCGATGGTGGATGCCACGGCGTTCATCTCGCGGATCCGCTCACTGATACCATCGATCGCCGCGACCGATTGCAAGGTCATCGCCTGGATGCGCGTGACTTCGCCACCGATCTCCTGCGTCGCGCGAGTCGTCTGCTCGGCCAGCGCCTTCACTTCGGCCGCCACGACGACGAAGCCTTTGCCCGCCGCGCCTGCTCGCGCGGCCTCGATGGTCGCGTTGAGGGCGAGCAGGTTCGTCTGGCCGGCGATGTTGGTGATCAAGCCGGTCACCTCGCCGATCCGCACGGACGCGGCCTGGAGCTCATGCACCAGCGCCGTCGTGCGGAACGCCTCCGCGTCGGCGGCACGCGCCAGATCGGCCGAGCCGTTCACCTGCCGGGCGATCTCCTCGACCGACGAACCGAGCTCCTCGGCAGCGGCGGCGACCGTGCCGATGTTCGTCGAGGTCTGCTCGGCCGCCGCGGCCACCGTCGTGGACTGGCTCGCGGTCTCGGCGGCGATCCCGGCCATGCTCTGAGCCGTGGCCTGCAACTCGGCCGCCGCCGACGTGACGCCGGCGACGATGCTACCGACAGACCGCTCGAAACCGTCGGCCATGCTGAGCAGCGTAGCCTTGCGCTCCGCCTCAGCCGCTACCTTGGCCTCGACCGCTTCCGTCTCGAGTGCGCGAGCCCGCACCAAGCCGTCCTTGAACACACGAGTTGCCTCAATCATCCGGCCAATCTCGTCGGTGCGGCGTGTGTCGGGCACCTGCTTGGTCAGATCACCGGCAGCCAGCGCGTCCATGACGTTGGCCAGTGCGAGCGCCGGCCGCGCAATCCCTCGGCCAATCAGAAAGGCGATGGTGCCGACCAGAACGGCGGTGACGAGCAAACCAGCGAGCAAGCTGAGCATTGTCGGGCGCATCTGCGTGGCGGTGTCGTCAGCGTACACGCCGGAGCCGATGATCCAGCCCCATGGCGCGAAACCCTTAACGTAGGAAATCTTATCGATCGGATGATCGGCGCCGGGCTTTGGCCATTGGTAGGGTACAAAGCCTTCGCCACCAGCCTTTACGATCTGTACCATCTCTCGAAACAGCAGCTTGCCGTTCGGATCGGCCTTGGCCGATAGGTCGCTTCCATCGAGTTCGGGCTTGGTCGGGTGCATGACCATCCGAGGGGCCAGGTCGGTGATGAAGAAGTATTCCTGGCCGGCGTACCGCATGCCCTTCACGGCCGCGGCCGCGGCAGCCTGTGCGCCCCTGCGATCCATCCGACCCGCACGTTCCTCGGCCTCAAAGTGCGCCAAGATGCCGTGAGCAGCTTCGACGAGGTCGCGGGTTTTGAGCGCGCGAGCGTCGGTGACCGCGCTGTACAGCCCGTGAGCGGCCAATCCGACTAGAGCTGCAAAGCCGATAAGAGCGACGATCGTGATCGACTGGATTTTGGCGGCGATTTTTAACTTCATGGCGGTAAATTAACATGATTAAAGCGTGCGATCGTCAGCTACCCTCTTGAGCCGGCTGGGCGCATCGCACTGTATTGGACGGATATATTCTTAATACGCAATCCCGCTGCGACTTCTTACCTGCATCGCCGAAAGTAGGGTGCTTCGCTATCAATTATGCGCAGAACATGATGCGTATTATCTCACGCCTGGTCCAAGCATTAACGCGGTGAAATTTTTTATCGCTTTTACAACTGAAAAATGAAGCCTTCATATCCAACAATCTGTGAATGAGTAATCGTTCGTTAAACCTCTGGCTGCGGAACCTGGACCTACCCTTCATCGGAGCCTGTCCGGCTACGATTGCAAGCAAGGGTTGAAAACAGGGTGGCGAACGAAGCTGGTCTCTCAGAGGTGCCTGCTCCGGCTATTCACGAGCTCCAGATCGAACAGCAGTTATGCGGAACGGGCGCGAGGCCGATCGATCGGGAGCGGGCACAATGGCGACGTCTGCTTCGATGCATTGCAGCTCGGAAGCGGACAGGCCGCAATCCACCCAGCCCAATCATTCAGAGGCACATGCCAGCGAGGTTGGACTTGGCCGGAGGCCGCTGGTTCGCTTCGGAGAAGGTTTGCGGGACAGTGGACTGCCCGCGGCACGGCTGACCGCCGAGCGTCGAAGCGGTGGACATACCGCGGAGCGACCGCTTCCTCGTGGGCGCGAAGCAGGCGGACCATCGTATTGACCGAGGATCATCGCCCCCCGCGGCATCGAGCATTGGGCATGGTCCCTTCATCGGGTATAGGATCGCTCACAAAGCCATCGACTGCGATCGGCTGTACCGCTGGACCCTGATGCAGATGCGTTCCGGCCGGCGCGAGTTCTTCGCTCGGCCGGGTCGGAAGCCATACGATAAAGAACCTAGCCAATGCCGCGGAAGTGAGCCGGCCCGCGATTGCACAAGCCAAAACCGTCAAGCAACATACGGCCCTGTGCTGCCGGAGATGCCACAGCGCGAATACGAATCGATCTCCAAGCCCCGCGGGCGGACTCGGACGACTTCGATCGCGGATGCGCACGTCGACGGGAGCTCCAGACGGGGATGACGCACGATATGGGAGGCGCTGGCGCCGCTGCTGACTGAGATCTGCGCGCCGCCGCCATGGCTCAGCTAGAATGCCACCCTGGTGGGAAGCGGGTCGAACCTCCTGATCGGCGGCGCCTACCTGTCGATCCCGCTCTGCTTGATCCGGTTCATGCGCCAGCGGCGGGACCTGTCGTTCATCTGGCTGGCCCTGTGCTTCGCCGCCTTCATCACCCTATGCGGCGCCACCCATTGGATGCACCTCTTCAGCCTCGTGCGGCCGAATCACCCGGCCGAGCCGTGGCTCCTGGCCGCGACCGCCCTCGTCTCGGTCGCCACGGCGGTCCTGGTCCACCGCAATCTCCCTGCCCTCGTCTCCCTGCCGTCGCCGGCCATGCTCCGGGCCGAACACGACAGGCGCCTCGCGGCCGAGGCCGATCTGCGCGTGGCCCTTGAGCGGCGCAGCTCCAGGGCCCAGGAGATCATGGTCAACGAGCTGAACCACCGGGTGAAGAACACGCTCGCCACCGTTCAGGCCCTGGCTTACCTCTCCTTGAAGAATGTATCGCGCGAGAGCTCCGCGGACGTGGCGCGCTTCCAGGAGCGCCTGCTCGCACTCTCGCACGCGCATGACCTCCTCAACGCCAGCGCCTGGGAGAGCGCGGACCTGCGCTCCTTGGTGGAGCGGGAGCTGGCAGCCTACACGCTCGGCGACTGCGAACGCGTGACGGTGACGGGTCCGGCGGTAAGCCTGCTGCCGAGCGAGGCGGTGTGCTGCGCCCTCATGGTCCACGAGCTGGCGACCAACGCCGTGAAGTACGGCTCGCTGAAGCCGGACGCTCCCGGTCACCTGGAGATCGAATGGCGGTCGGTCGACGGCTGGCTGCACCTCACCTGGTTCTGCGGGGTCCCGGTCGAGCGGCAACCGCTTCCTGAGCCCGTAAGAGAGGGCTTCGGATTGCGACTGATCCGCCAGATCGCGACGGGCGAGCTTGCCGGACGTGTCGACGTGGCGTTCACGCCGCCCGGCTTGAGGGCGAATTGTGGATTCCCGCGCCGCGCACCCCTGCAGGCTTTGGAATTCGCAGGTTGAGAGGGCAGCATGACAGGCCCGCCTCACTCGCGCCTAGGCTTCCGCGTCCCTCGATCATCGAGACGAAACGGGATAATTGATTTCATCGCATTGAGCTTCGCTGTAATTCAACTGCAGATTGAATGCAATATCAATCACTATTCCAAGGCCTGACCGGAAATCTTGTTTGCACTTGTAGCGTGTCCACGGTACCCAAGGCGCGCTGCGAACTGGGCGGAGCCATCGAGGGGTGGGTACGGGTCATCCTGTGGGAAGTGGGGGTCTCGACGAGACCGGCGCGATGATCCTCTCGGGCATCGTGGACCCTGGGGCATCGAGCCCGATCGTTGCAGATGAGGTTCCTCTGCCTGCGGATGGGCAGGCCGCACTAGACGCCGACACGGTGCATCCGGACGGATCTGGCAGCCGCCCTCGCCCGGACGGGGCGCCCCCGGGATGCGTCGACGATGCCGACCGGCTGGAGGCGCTCCTCGGGTACGGCATCCTCGACACGCCCCAGGAGGAGGCGTTCGACGCCATCGTACGGCTGGCCACGCGGCTCTGTGGTACGCCCGTCGGCATGATCACCCTCGTCACGTCAGACCGGCAGCAGTTCAAGGCCCGCGTCGGCATCGACCAGGCCGAGACCCCGCTCGACCACTCGATCTGCGTCCATGCCCTGCCGGAGACGGCGCTGCTGGTCATCCCCGACCTGACGCTTGACCCGCGCACCAGGACGAACCGCTCCGTCAAGGGTCCCTCTGCGATGCGCTTCTACGCGGCGGCGCCTCTCCGGAGCCCGTGCGGCCATGGGCTCGGCACGCTGTGCGTCGTCGACCGCCAGCCGCGGGAAGCCGGCCTCACCACCGTGCAGGCCGAGGTCCTGCGGACACTGGGCGAGCAGGTCATGGCCCTGATGGAGGCGCGGCGCGCCCTGCGGAGCCAGGAGCGGGCCGCAGCTGAGCACAAGGAGAACGAGGCGTTCCTCAAGGGCGTGCTGGCCGCCTCCCAGGACTGCATCAAGGTGCTCGACCTCGACGGCAACATCGCCTTTATGAACGAGCCCGGCTTGCGCATTCTCGGAATCGAGGCTTTCGGCGACGTCGCGGGTATGCCCTGGGACCGGTTCTGGCCGGGGCCGGCCGCCGGCAAGGCGCGCGAGGCGATGGCGGCCGCGCGGGCGGGGGGTGTGGGGCGGTTCGAGGGCTGGGCCGACACGAGGCGCGGCGTGGCGAAGTTCTGGGACGTCGTGGTCACCCCGATCAGCGGCGTCGACGACCGACCCGAGCGACTCCTGGCCATCTCGCGCGATCAGACGGCCGCGAGGCAGACGGCGGACCGCCAGGCAGTCCTGACGTGCCTCGGCGAGCGCCTGAGGGAACTGGACGAGCCGGGCGAGGTCGCGGCGGAGGCGGCACAGGCGGCGGTCTGGGCGTTGCACCTGACGAGGGCGGCCTACGGCGTCGTGGACCGCTCCGAGAACGAGATCAGCTTCGAGCGGGACTACGCGCGGCCCGGGCGGCGAAGCGTCGTTGGCCGCCACCGCTACGCGGATTACGGCCGCTACATTGAGGACCTGCGCCGTGGCGAGACCGTGGTCATCCAAGACGTGCGCACCGATCCGCGCACCGCGTCCAACCTTGAGGCGCTCGGGCGCTACGAGATCGGCGCTCTCGTCAACGTGCCGGCGATGGCCGACGGGCACCTCGTCGGCGTCCTGTGCCTGCACGACGCGGCGCCCCGTGACTGGACCCCTGAGGACGTGGCCTTCGCGCAGGCCGTCGCCGAGCGGACCCGCCTCGCGCTCGGCCGGATCGCGGCGGAGGAGCAGCAGCACCTCCGGACGCGTGAGGTCAGCCACCGCTTCAAGAACCTTCTCGCCATGGTCCAGGCCATCGCCACCCAGACCATGCGTTCCGCCACCGACCTTGCGAGCGCGAGCGACGTGCTCGCCGGACGGCTCGCGGCGCTCGGCCAGTCGCACGACCTCCTGCTCGACGGCGAGATCGGCATCAGCCCCATGCGCGACGTGGTCGCCCGCGCCCTTGACCTGCGGGCGGACGCGGCGGACCGGTTCGGCCTGTCCGGTCCGGAGGTGCCGGTCGGCGGCAAGGTCGCGCTCTCGCTCTCGCTGATGCTGCACGAGCTGGCGACGAATGCGCTCAAGTACGGGGCGCTCTCGAACGACGTCGGGCGGGTCGCCGTCTGTTGGGAGATCGGTGGCGAGGGCGAGGACGAGCGGCTGCGGCTGGTTTGGCGGGAGCGGGGAGGCCCTCCGGTCGCGCCGCCCACGCGAAAGGGGTTCGGCAGCCGGCTGATCGAGCGCGGCCTAGCCGGCCAGGTCGGTGGCATCGTCCAGTTCGACTATGCCCCGGAAGGCCTGACATTCACCATCGAGGCGCCGCTGGCGGCATTCAAGGTCGGTGCCTGAGCGGGGGCGGGTGCAGCCTCGTCGGCTCGCCCCCATGGCCGCGATCGGGCATTACAATGCCGACCCGTGTCCCTCCGTAAGTCTAGAGGTCCGGGACTTTCAATCGAAAAGCGGCACGTCTCCGCCCAGCAGCACCGGTGGCACCGCCGCGTCCGTGACGCGGTAGCGTCGGGTACCCGAGCGCGAGGGCCTGCCGCGCCGCCGGACGACCTCGCGCTCGAAGGCGATGAACGCCTGCGGCTGGCCGTCCCGGCCGAGGATCGGACGAACGTCGATCTCGCAGAGGTACGTGCCCCCGTCCTTGCGGTAGTTTTGCAGGCAGCCCAGGAAGCGCCCCTGCGACAGCAGGAGCCGCGGCAAGTGCCGCGTCCCCTCCCGGTTGGTCCCCGGCCCCTGAAGCAGGCGCGGCGTGCCGCCGACCACCTCCTCGACCGCGTACCCGCTCATCCTCGCGAACGCCGGGTTGGCGTACAGCACCGTCGGCCCCGGCCGCTCCAGGTCGGCGTCCGTCAGCAGCACCGCGAGGTCGAGGGGTTCGGCAAACAGCCTGACGAGGTCCGCCAGCTCCATGGCGCATTTCCTTTCATGATCGCGCGCCAGAACTGTAAATCAGGATTTGTTAAGGACTCATTGTCTTGGAAAGATATGAGTTGTGGGGGGATCCAGTGCATTGAATTCAGACATCCCTAAGCGCCGGCACGCGATGATGATGCATCGCCACCGACGACCCGGATCCTCCGGGCGGTACCGGGCCGACGGACGAGACGGGAACTGATCATGCTCGATTTCACGGGTGAACGCCGCAGGACCAGGACGGCGGCCGCGACGCTCGCGGCCATCCGCACACCGGTGATGAACCTCGGCGCAGACGGCATCGTCACCGCCGTCAATCCCGCCATGGCCGACTTGGTCCGGGATGCGGCGAACGGCTCCGCGGGCGTCGAGGCCGAGACCATCGTCGGTCGGCATGTCGACGGGCTCTTCCGTGACGAGGACGGCCAATCGCTCGCAGCCCTGGCCGCTCGGGATCGCCCGACCGTGGTCGCGCTCGGCGGTCGACGCTTCGACGTCGTGGCGGCGCCATTGCCCGGCGCGGGCGAGCAGGCAGGCATCGCGCTTCAGTGGGCCGACGCCGCCCCGCGCCTGGAGCGCGAGGACCAGGCCCGCCGCCTCGCCGCGGTCGAGGCGTCCCAGGCCGTCATCGAGTTTCAGCCCGACGGCACCGTCCTGTCGACCAACGCCGCCTTCCTCGACCTCATGGGCTACGCCCTCGACGAGGTCCGCGGGCGCCACCACGGGATCTTCGTCGAGCCGGCCTACCGCGAGAGCCGCGACTACGCCGTCTTCTGGGACGGGCTTCGCGCCGGCCGCGCGGAGGTCGCCGAGTTCAAGCGGGTGACCAAGGCCGGCAAGGCCGTCTGGATCAAGGGCTCCTACAACCCGATCCGCGACGGGTCCGGCAAGGTCGCCAGGATCGTCAAGTACGCCACCGACATCACGGCGCAGACCGTCGAGGCCGCGGCGCTCAGGGGCCAAGTGGACGCGATCCGCAAGTCGCAGGCGGTGATCAGCTTCGACCTCGACGGGCGGATCATCGAGGCCAACGCCAACTTCCTGAACGCGGTCGGCTACACCGCCGCCGAGGTAGCCGGCCAGCACCACGGCATGTTCGTCGACCCCGAGTACCGCAGCGGCGCCGAGTATGCTCGGTTCTGGGAGGTCCTGCGCCGGGGCGAGTACCAGGCCGGGCAGTTCCGCCGCATCGGCAAGGGCGGCCGCGAGATCTGGATCGAGGCGAGCTACAACCCGGTGCTCGACGCCGACGGCAAGCCCGTGCAGGTGACGAAGTTCGCCATCGACGTCACCGCCCAGGTCGAGCAGCGGGAGCGCGTCCGGCGGATGGAGGAGGAGGCCGCGCGGGACCGCGCCGAGGCCGAGGCGCGCCACAAGGCCGAGCTCGCGGCGATGGCCGACTCCTTCGAGGAGACAGTCGGCGCCGTGCTATCCTCGGTCGCCTCGGCGGCGACGGAGTTGCAGGCCACGGCCTCCAGCATGTCGGGCATCGCGACGCAGACGGCGCAGCAATCGACCGCGGTGGCGGCTGCGGCCAACCAGGCCTCGACCAACGTCGCAACCGTGGCGGCGGCGGCCGAGGAACTCGGCGCCTCGGTCTCCGAGATCGCGCGTCAGGTATCGGGCTCCGAGGAGCTCGCAGGGCACGCGGTGCGGGAGGCCGACGAGACGGCGTCCCTCGTGCAGGAGCTGAGCGAGGCGGTGCGCAAGATCGGCGACGTGGTGGCGATGATCTCGGCCATCGCCAGCCAGACCAACCTCCTGGCGTTGAACGCCACCATCGAGGCGGCGCGCGCCGGCGAGGCGGGACGCGGCTTCGCCGTGGTCGCCTCCGAGGTGAAGGAGCTGGCCGGCCAGACCGCGCGGGCCACGGAGGACATCACCAAGCTGATCGTGCGCATCCAGGGCGCCACCGGCAGCGCGGTCGGCGCCATCGACGGCATCCGCAAGCGCATCCAGGAGATCAGCTCGGTCGCCTCGTCCATCGCCGCCTCCGTGGAGGAGCAGGGCGCGGCGACGCAGGAGATCGTGCGCAACGTGACGGAGGCGGCGTCGGGCACCGGCGAGGTCACGAGCAACGTGACCGGCGTGGCCACGGCGGCGGAGGAGACGGGCGCGGCCGCGACGCAGGTCCTGACCTCGGCCTCCGACCTGTCGCGGCAGTCCAAGCACCTCGGCGGCGAGGTCGCCCGTTTCCTGTCCAAGATCCGCGCGGCGTGAGGGTGACATGCCGGAAGTCCTGACACTACCCGTCGCGTTGTCGTCGGAGGGCTGCCGCCGCATGGCCGCCCGGCTGGAGAGCGACGCCGGGGAGGGCGTCGACCTCGGACCGCGCGGTGTGCAGATCGAGTGCCTGACCGCCTCGCTCACCCGCTCGCTGCGGGATTTGAGAGAGGCGCTCGGGCGGGCGGTGGCGGTTCTACCCGACGGCGATCCCACCCTGTGCGGTCTGCGCGACGCCGTTTTCGGCATGACCCGGATCGCCCATCTCGTGATGGCCGGCGCGGCTGGCCTTCCTAAGCGACCGGGCGTGCCATCCTGAGGCTTCGCGGCAGGCGCGTCTCCCGACCGCCACCGCGTCGCTCCCCGTGCCATCTCGGCCAGGACGGCCGCAACGCTTCGGAAAGGTCGAGCCCTTTCCGAGGCTTCATGGACGCAAATAATGAATTCAAATGTGTCATAGCTCGGCCGTGACGGAGACGCCGCGTTGAAATGACAGAAAATTTGACGCGAAAATCAGCCGATACCCCGGAGTTTCGCCGATCGGCTTGAGGCCGTAGCAGTTCGCGACACGCATCCTTGCCGGAAGAGAGGAAAACAGCCTCCCGCCGCATGGGGATGTCAGATGTTGCTCGCTAATACCGAACTCAAGGCCAAGTTGAGCGCGCTCGACGCCTCGCAGGCGCTGATCGAGTTCGACCTCGACGGCAAGGTGGTGACGGCCAACGCCAATTTCCTGACCGCCGTCGGCTACGGCCTGGAGGAGATCCAGGGGCAGCATCACTCCATGTTCGTCGACCCTGCCGAGCGCGAGGGCGAGGCCTATCGGCGGTTCTGGGCGGCGCTGCGCCGAGGTGAACACCAGGTCGCCGAGTACAAGCGCATCGGCAAGGGCGGGCGCGAGGTCTGGATCCAGGCGAGCTACAACCCGCTCGTCGGGCGCAACGGCAAGCCCTACGGCGTCTTCAAGTGCGCCACCGACATCACCGCGCAGAAGCTGCGCAACGCTGACAACGAGGGCAAGCTCGACGCCCTCGACCGTTCCCAGGGCATCATCGAGTTCCACCTCGACGGCACGGTCATCACCGCCAATGCCAACTTCCTCGCGGTCGTCGGTTACGGCCTCGACGAGGTGCGGGGCAAGCACCACTCGATGTTCGTGGACGCGGCCGAGCGGGAAGGCGAGGCCTACCGCGCCTTCTGGGACGGACTGCGTCGGGGCGAGTTCCAGCAGGCCGAGTACAAGCGCATCGGCAAGGGCGGACGCGCGGTCTGGATCCAGGCCACCTACAACCCCGTCCGCGACGCCGCCGACCGCCTCGTCAAGGTCGTCAAGTTCGCCACCGACGTCACCGAGGCCGTCGCGGAGCGGCTGCGACGAGCCGAACTGCACCGCGGCATCGACCGCGATCTCGACGGCATCGCCACGTCGATCGCGCGAGCCTCGCAGCAGGCCGTCAGCGCGGCGAGCGCAGCCGAGCAGGCGTCGGGCAACACCCAGGGCGTCGCTGCCGGCGCCGAGGAGCTGGCCTCGTCGGTCGGTGAGATCGGCCGGCAGGTCAACCGCGCCCTGCAGGTCACCGGGCGCGCCGTGGAGCAGGCGAACGCTACCTCGACCGTGGTGGCCGGGCTCGCCTCGGCGGCCCAGCGCATCGGCGACGTGGTCGGGACGATCTCCGGCATCGCGTCGCAGACCAACCTTCTGGCGCTCAACGCGAGCATTGAGGCCGCCCGCGCCGGCGAGGCCGGCAAGGGCTTCGCCGTCGTGGCGGCCGAGGTGAAGGAACTTGCCGCGCAGACCGCCAAGGCAACGCAGAGCATCGGTGGCCAGATCGCCGAGACGCAGGACGCCGCGAACCGGGCGGCCATCGCCATCTCGGGCATCGGCGAGACCATCGGCGAGGTCAACGAGATCTCGTCCGCCATCTCCACCGCCGTCGAGCAGCAAGCCGCGGTGGCGCAGGAGATGTCGGCCAACATGCAGGCCATGACGGGCGCGGTTGGCGAGATCAGCCGCAGCGTCGGCCTGATCGCCACCTCGACCCGGGAGGTGGATGCCTCGGCACGTCTCGTCCGCGACGCCTCGCGCAGCATGGCGGCCTGACGGCCGTCCACCGGTCATCCTGACTCGAGCAGAGGGGCGGTGGACGCGCCCCTGCGCGCGTTCCCGACCGCGTAACGTGGGATGGGGGTCTCATCACCGTCGTTGCCGTGCGCGGTTCCGTGGCGGCGCGGCGACCGAGTTGCAGGCAACGGCCTCCGGCATGAGCGGCATCGCGACCGCGTCGGCCCGTCAGAGGCAGCGGCCGACACTGCGGCGGATGCGTTCGGTGCCGCGGTCGCCGCGACCGGGCGTCATGTGGCCGGCTGGGGAGACTTGCGGGCCAGAGCAGCCATGGTGCTCCTCCGTGATCCGAAAACCATCGCATCACAGCACCGGCCACCACACTAACCCCGTCCGGCTCAGTCTGAACGGCAACAGCTCCAGTCGGATCCGACCAACCGCCGTCCGCCTTCGAACGAGGACCCATCAGGTATTCAACTTAAGCCGACAAAGAACCGCTGCCGGGCGTCCATTGAAAACGCGTTTCTAGCGCGCGCAGCGTTTTGCAGCGAGGCATCAACCGCCTCCCCTTGGAGGCCGTCGGGCCCAGGCGATCGTCACGTGTCTTCGAAGCACCGTCCGATGATGGTTTTCCCGGCACCCCAGCGAGGCGGTGATCTACCTGCGCATCTGTAAATTAGCCTGCAACCGGCATGATCGACACGTGAGCTGACACCACCTTCCAACCGAGGTCGGGCAAGCGCATCCAGGTCTGGCTCTGGCGCCCGATGCCGGGCTTGCCGCGCGGCTTGAACTCCAGATTGACGGTTGCGACGTCGGTCCCGATCGTCAGGATCTCCAGCCGGATCCGAGCCTCCTTGGTACCGCCCGGCGGCGGATCGGCCGCCACGCGGGCGGCGTGGACCTCGGCGAAGCCGTAGCAATTCTCGCCCAGGGCGTAGCGGATCGTGTGCGGACTGTCCCAGAAAGTCGCGTCGAGGACAGCGACATCCTTGTCGACGAGCGCCCGCTCGTAGCGCTCGAACAGGGCGGTAATCTCGGCCACGACCTCGGGGCGGTTCAAAGTCACGTCCATTCAACCCTCCAGGGCGACCGCGATGCGGATCAGATCGAGGTCGGTCCCGCGCGCACCGATGACCGACAGGCCCACCGGAGCGCCGTCGACCCGTGCGCCCGGCAGATTGACCTGCGGGACGCCGGTGAGCCCACCGTGGCTCGTCAGGCAGGCGATGCGCTGGCGCAGGGGATGCAGCGCGCCGAGCGGCAGCCCGCGCAGGGGCGCCGGGAACGGTGTGGTCGGGAGGCACAGGATCGTGCCGGGGGGCAGGAGCCGCGCGAGGCGGGCCCTCGCCTCGATCCGCATCAGGCTCGCGGCGCTGCGCTCGGCATCGGCCATCATCGAGCCCTGCATCAGCGACCGGGCGACCGAGAAGGCCATTCGTGGATTGCAGGCATCGAGCCAGGGCTCGAAGGTCTGCCACGCCTCGCTGCTCTGCAGGACGCGCTGCGCCCGCTGCCAGACGGACAGGCCCTGCGGCGCCATCGTCACGTCGCGGCGATTGCCGATCAGGGTGGCCAGGCGGTCGATCAGCGGGGCCAGCGCCTCCTGCACGGCGGCGTCGGCGAAGCCGAGCGCGTCGGCGGCCACGAGCAGTGTGCGCGGCAGACGGTCCGGCATCCCTTGGCCGAACAGGACCTCGCCGACCCGCGCGAAGGTCACCGCGTCCCGGGCAAACCAGCCGCAGGTGTCCGAACTCGGCGCCTGGGCGCAGATCCCGGAAAAGTCGATCCGGCCGTGCGTCGGCCGGATGCCGTAGAGGCCGCAGAAGCTCGCCGGCACGCGCACGGAGCCGCCGGTATCCGTGCCCAGGGCGAAGTCGCAGGCGCCAGCGGCCACCGCAGAGGCCGATCCGCTGGACGAGCCGCCGGGCACCCGATCGGGCGCCGCGGGATTGAGCGGCGTGCCGTCGTGGGCGTTCTCGCCGAGGATCCCCAGGGAGACCTCGTCGGTCACCGTCTTGCCGACCACCGAGGCGCCCGCATCGAGCAGCGTCTGCACCACGCCGGCATGGCGGGTCGGCGTCGGGTAGACGCGCGGCCAATCCGGGTTGCCGCCCCCCGTGGGGGTGTCGGCGACGTCGATCAGGTCCTTCACGGCAAAGGCGAGGCCGGCGAGCGGCCCCGTCGCGGATCCCGCGACGCGGACGCGCGGCCCGGGCAGGAACGGGTCCGTCGAGAGGGGCTGCGCGGTGGTCATGCGGGGATCGGGTCCTGCCATTGGGCGCCGGGCACGGCGGCGAACAGCGCCTTGGTGTAGGGGTGCTTCGGCGCGAAAAAGATCTCGGATGTCGGCGCGACCTCGACCACCTGACCGGACCGCATCACCGCGATCCGGTCGCAGACCTGCAGTGCGACCCGGAGGTCGTGGGTCACGAACAGCATGCTGAGGTGGAGCCGCGCCTTGATGTCGGCGAGCAGCGCCAGGACCTGCGCCTGCACCGAGACGTCCAGGGCCGAGACCGGCTCGTCGGCCACCAGGATTTCGGGCTTCATGGCGAGCGCCCGGGCGATGCCGATCCGCTGGCGCTGGCCGCCGCTGAACTCGTGCGGGTAGCGTTGCGCCGCCGCGGGATCCAGGCCGACCAGCGCCAGCATCTCGCACGCCTGAACGCGCGCGATCCCGGGTTCGGTGCCGTGGATGATCGGCCCCTCGGCGACGATGTCGACCACGCGCTGGCGCGGATCGAGGGAGCCGTAGGGGTCCTGGAACACCATCTGCACGCGCCGGCGGTGCGGACGCATCTGGCGGCGACTCAGTTCGGCGACGCTGTGACCGGCAAGCAGGATCTCTCCGCCATCGACGGGCATCAGCCGGGTGATCGCCCGCGCCAGCGTGCTCTTGCCCGAGCCGCTCTCGCCGACGAGGCCCAGGGTCTCGCCCCGCCGCAGCAGGATGTCCACGCCGTCGAGGGCTCGGGTGACGCGGCCGCCGAACAGGCCGCGGGCGCCGTAGGTCTTCTCGACCTGCTTGGCCTCCACCACCAGGGGGGCGGTGCTGGCGGCCCGGCGCGGCGGAGGCGCGAGCTTCGGCACGGCGGCGATGAGCGCGCGCGTGTAGGGATGCTTCGGCGCCCCGAGGACCGCGGCTGCGGGCCCCTGCTCGACCAGGATGCCCTTCTGCAAAACCGCGACCGTGTCGGCGATGTCGGCCACGACGCCGAAATCGTGGGTGATGAACAGGACGCTCGTGCCGTGCTCGCGCTGCAGGTCGCGGATCAGAGAGAGGATCTGCGCCTGCGTGGTGACGTCGAGCGCCGTGGTCGGCTCGTCGGCGATGAGCAGGCGCGGGTTCAGCGCCAGCGCCATGGCGATCATCGCCCGCTGGCGCTGGCCGCCCGAGAGCTGGTGCGGGTAGGAGCGCAGCAGCCGGGCCGGGTCCGGGAGGTGGACGCTCGCCAGCAGCGCGAGGATGCGCGCCCGGCGATCCGCGCGCCCGAGCGTCGTGTGGATGCGCAGGACCTCGTCGATCTGCCGCCCGATCGTGTGGAGCGGGTTCAGGGCCGTCATGGGCTCCTGGAAGATCATCGCGATCCGCGCACCCCGGACTTTGCGCATCTGACGCGGCGGGATCGCCGCGAGATCCGCGCCCTCGCACAGGATGCGGCCGTCCCCGACGCGCACCCGCGGCCCCGGGAGCAGTCCGAGGATCGCGCGCGCCACCATCGACTTGCCCGATCCGCTCTCGCCGATCAGGCAGGTGACCGCGCCGGGCCGGAGGACGAGATCCAGATCGGTGACGGCGTTCGGCCGATCCGCACCGGGTGGGAGCGTGATCGTCAGCTTCTCGATCTCGAGGACGGCGTCGCTCATCGCTCTCGGAGCCTCGGATTCAGGACCTCGTTCAGGCCGTCCCCGACGAGGTTGATGGCGAGGACGGTCAGCAGGATCGCCAGCCCGGGGAATGTGCAGATCCACCAGGCCGACCGGAGGACGGCGCGGCCCGAGCTGATGATCAGGCCCCAGCTCATCACGTTGGGATCGCCGAGGCCGAGGAAGGCGAGCCCTGCCTCGATCAGGATCGCCGTGCCGATCAGGAGCGTGCCGACCGCGATGATCGCCGAGGTGCAGTTCGGCAGCATGTGGCGGAAGACGATGCGGGCGTCGCCCGCCCCGAGGCCGTCGCAGGCCAGCACGAACTCGCGGCCGCCGAGCGCCACGAACTCCCCGCGCACGAGCCGGGCGATGCCGGGCCAGGAGACGGCCACGATGGCCACGACTTCGCTGAAGAGCGACGGCGAGAGGATCGCCACGATCAGGATGGCCAGCACGAAGGCGGGGATGGTCTGGAAGAACTCCGTGAGCCGCATCAGCGCGACCTCGACACCGCCCCGGTAGTAGCCGGCCAGCCCGCCGATCAGGGTCCCGAGCAGGATCGCCGCCCCGGTCGCGCTGAGGCCGATGATCAGGGAGGTGCGGGCGCCGTAGGCGATCTCGGCGGCCACGTCCCGGCCCAGCGTGTCGGTGCCCAGCAGAAACCGGCCGCCCGGCGGCTGGAGGGCGGGGCCGACGAGCCGGAACGGATCGCCCGGATAGAGGAGCGGCGTGAGCACCACGAGGGCGACCAGCCCGAGGAGCACCGCAGCCCCCACGAGCGCGAGGCGGTTGCGCGCGAACCGCGCCAGAGCCGTGCGCATCGCTAGAGCTCCAGCCGCGGATCGAGGCAGACGTAGACGAGGTCCACGGCGAGATTGATCACCACCACGAGGCAGGCCGAGACGAAGAAGATGCCGAGGAGCAGGTTGAGGTCGCGCGACTGGAGCGCGTTGAAGGCCAGCGTGCCGACCCCCGGCCAGCCGAACACCGTCTCGACCACGATGGAGCCGCCGATCAGGTTGCCGGCCTGCACGCCCGCCATGGTGACCACCGGCAGCAGCGCGTTGCGCAGGACGTGCCCGGTCATCACCCGCGCCTCGGTCTGGCCCTTGGCGCGGGCGGTGGTGACGTAGTCCATGCCGACCTGCTCCAGCACGGAGGCGCGCATCACCCGGGCGTAGACCGCGAGGTAGAACAGCGCGAGCGCGACCGCCGGCATGACGAGGTGGCGGCCGACGTCCCAGACCTCATCCCAGCCCTCGTTGTCGGCGCCGACCGTGTCGTAGCCGCTGGTGGGCAGCCAGCCGAGGCGGATGGCGAAGACCACGATCATCATCAGCCCGAGCCAGAAGCCCGGGGTCGCGTAGGCCACGAGGCTGACGAGGGAGATGACCGCGTCGCGCCACGAATTGCGCCCGGTCGCCGCGACGAGGCCGAGGAGCGTGCCGATCAGCAACGCGGCCGCGAAGGCGGTCAGCATCAGCAGCCCGGTGGGCCAGAGCCGGTCGACGATCAGGCTCCCAACCGGGCTGTCGTTGCGGAACGAGTAGCCGAGATCGAGGTGGAGCATGTTGAGCAGGTAGACGCCGAACTGCGTGGCAAGCGGCTGGTCGAGGCCGAACTTGTGGCGCAGCTGCTCCATGTATTCGGGGCTGGCCGCCCCGCTCTCGCCGGCCAGCACGGAGGCCGCGTCGCCGGGCGCGAGGTGGATCAGGAAGAAGTTGAGCACGACGATGCCGAGCACCACCGGGATCGCCAGCAGCAGCCGGTAACCGAGGAAACGCGCGAGCCGCACGGGACTACTTGTCCATCCAGGCCCGCTCGAAGGCTTGCTGGGTTCCGAGGGGGCCGGTCGTGTGGTCCTTGAGGCGGCGGTTGAAGACGCTGACGTACTGCACGTCGATGAGCCAGATCATCGGGCTGTCCTCCGCCAGGATCTGCTGGACTTTCTTGTAGAGCGCGGCGCGCTTCTCCGCATCCGGCTCGCGCGCACCCTCGCCGAGCATGCGGTCGACCTCGGGATTGCTGTAGAAGGTGTCGTTGACGAAAGTCACGCCCTTGCGGATCTGGCTGGTCAGGAACTGCTTGTTGAGCCCGTAGACCGGGTCGACGCCCTGGCTGAGGAACGGCTCGTTCAGGTCGTAGTCGTAGTTCGTGTAGACGCGCCGCAGCCAGGTCGCGGTGTCTTCCGAGCGCAGCGTCACGGCGATGCCGACAATGGCAAGTGCCTGTTTCAGGTACTCGGCCTGCCGCAGCCACTGCTCGCCGAAGGAATTCACCTCCAGGTGAAGGGCGAAGCGGGTCCCATCCGCGCCGCGCGGGGCGCCGGCCTCGTCGAGCAGCCGGTTGGCGATGTCCAGCCGGTCCGGCACGTCGTACTGGCGCACGTCGTCGGTGTAGAGGCCGGCGGTCTTGAACTTGCGGCTGAGCGGACCGGTGGCGGGCAGGCCGTAGCCGAACATCACGTCCTTGAGGATGACCTTGCGGTCGATGGCGTAGGCGATTGCCTGGCGCACCTCCTTTTTCTGGAGATGCGGGTGACGGCCGTTCAGCTCGAGGACGCTCTGGGCGGGCGTCATCTCGTAGCCCTTGGTCGTGAGATCGAGGATCGGGTTGGTCTTCATCCGTTCGAGGTCGGCGTAGTTCACCGCGCTGTAGCCGGCGAAATGTGCCTCGCCCGCCTCCATCGCCGCCGAGCGCGTGGCCGCATCCGGGATGAACCGGGCGACGATCCGGTTGAGATACGGCAGGCCCGGCTTCCAGTAGTTTTCGTTGCGGTCCAGGCGCACAGACTGGCCCCGCTCCCAGCTCACGAACTTGAAGGGGCCGGTCCCGATCGGCTTGTTGGCACTGGGGTTCTGGAGGACGTCCGTACCCTCGAAGACCGAGCGGCACAGGATCGGCAGGTCGCGCCCGGAGAGCGCCTTCATGATGTAGGGCGCCGGATTGGCCAGCCGCAGGATTGCGGTCATCGGATCCGGCGTGTCGACGGCGACCAGTTCCGCGAGCATGACCGGCGCGATCGGATTGTACTTCTTAAGGATCTCCATGAAGGAGTACTGCACGTCGGCGCTGGTGAACGGCTTGCCGTTGTGGAAGGTCACGCCGTCCTGAAGCTTGAACGTGATGGTCTTGCCGTCGGGCGCGACCTCCCACGACTTTGCGAGGTTCGGCTGCGGGTTCTGGTCCCAGTCGTAGGTGCACAGCCCCTCGTAGACCTGCGTGGCGATCGGCGGGATGTTGCCCGCCGACACCGCGTAATGCGCCAGGGTCGAGGGCTCCGGATGGACGATCATCACCATCGTCCCCCCGCGTTTCGGCTCGGCGGCGCGCGCGCCGCTCGCCGCCGCTGCGAGGCCGAGGGGAAGCGCCAGAATTGTGCGGCGGGAGAGATCGGTCACGTTGGACGTGCGGGACAAGCCAAGAAACTCCTGAAGCTTCTCATCGCACAGCAAGGCGCATGCCACTCAGGCGAGGAAGCTGACAACATCTTCACAACTATCGGTTGAGGCCCCTCATCCAGAACGTGGTCATGCCCGGGTGACCGTGAGGCGTCGAGCACGCAACTTTGTCTGACCCGGAGCGCGGGAGTGGAACCGGCTGTTCTGTGCAGGACTTTTCGGCGACTTGCCTTCTCATCCGCGCCTCAAGCCTCTCCATCGAAGATTGCCGCGGCGAGCAGGCGAGACCGGATGCTTGTCTTTTGAGGATGTTTCCATCCAATTTCCGCGAACACAAACATCTGTGCGGCGGCGCTTGCTGAAGAGGGCACCGGGCCGCGAGAGCCCACGGCGTCGATCAATTTCGAAAGATGAACCGCCTGGCTCGGTCGGACTGCGGATTGGTGAAGAAGTCCGTCGGCGCAGCAACCTCTCGGATGCGCCCCCCGTCCATGAAGACGATTGTGTCGGCGACCTCACGGGCGAAGCTCATCTCATGGGTTACGACCACCATGGTCAGCCCCTCTCGCGCAAGCTCGCGAATGACGCAAAGCACCTCTCCGACCATCTCGGGATCGAGGGCGCTGGTCGGCTCATCGAAGAGGATGACCTTCGGCCTCATGGCGAGCGCGCGACTGATGGCGACGCGCTGCTTTTGGCCGCCGGACAGCGTGTGCGGGTAGACGTCGGCCTTCTCGGTGAGGCCGACGCGCGCCAGGATCGCGCGGCCCTCCTCCTCAGCCTCTCGCTTGGGACGGCCGAGGACCTGGACTGGCGCCTCGGTCACGTTGCCGAGCACGGTCAGATGCGGCCAGAGTGCGAAGTGCTGGAACACCATGGCGATGCTGGTTCGCGTGGCGGCCAGTTCGCGCCGTGCCATCGGCTTCGCGGCCCTGCCATCCCCGCTCCGGCCGATGGGCTTGCCATCGATGCGGATGGAGCCCGCGCTCGGCTGCTCAAGCCAGTTGAGACAGCGCAGAAAGGTCGACTTGCCCGAGCCGCTCGGCCCCAGGATGCAGGTCGTCGTGCCGGGCGCGAGGTCGAGGTCGATGTCACGCAGGACCTCGAACCCATCGAAATCCTTGCACAAACCCCGCACCGAGATCGCGGCGTCGGTCTCAGCCATAGCGTACCTTCCTCACCCGCTCCATGCGGCGCACGCCCGCCTCGACCACGAACGACATGAGCAGGTAGAGGCCGACCGCCGCGGCGAACGGCGCGAACGGCGTGAAATGGTTGGCACTGACGAAGTTCGCCGCGAAGGTCAGTTCCTGCACCGTGATGATCATGAGGAGCGCGCTGTCCCGGATGGTCGTGATCACCTGGTTCCCGATCACCGGGGCAGCGGTGATGGCGACCTGGGGCAGGATGATGCGCCGGTAGATCAGGCTGCGGGACAGGCCGAAGGCGTGCGCCGCCTCGATGTTGTCCGGAGCAACCGCAAGGAACGCCGCCCGGAAGATCTCCGCGAGGTAGGCCGTCGTGTAGACCGTGAGCGACATCAGTCCGGCCCACCAAGGATCGAGTCTGAGGCCGAGCTCGGGCAGGCCGTAGTAGACGACGTAGGCGAGCAGCAGGAACGGCACGCACCGCAGGAGATCGACGACCTCACCGAACACGCGGCGCAGCGGAGCCGGCGCCTCCGTGAGGACGACGGCGCCGAGGATGCCGACCGGGATGCTGAGCAGGAGGCAGCCCAGCACAAGCGACAGGGTGTTGGCCGCCCCCCACAGGAAGACGTCCCGGCTCTCCCAGACGACCAGAAGTCCGTTCACGGGCGCACCAATCCGAAGCGCCGGGCGATCCTGCGCTCGACGACGCGCTGGCCACGCACGAGCGTTGCGATCAGCGCGGTGTAGATGAGCGTCGCGACGAGGAAGGGAGGCAGCGGCTCGTAGGTCTCTGCGCCGACCCGGCCGGCCGCGCGAGTGATCTCCACCACCCCGATGACTGCAACGGCCGGGGTGCACTTCAGGAGGATCGTGACCTCGCTGACCAGGGGCCCGAGATTGGCCCGCCAGATCTGAGGGAAGACGATGCGGATGAAGGTCGCTCGCTTCGACATACCGAAGGCGGTGGCCGCCTCAAGTTGATCCCGGGGAAACGTCAGCAGCGCCGAGCGCCAGATCTCGCTGCTGAACGCCGCCGTATTCAGCGTGAGCGCCACGATGGCGGCTGGAACCGGTTCAAGCTCCAATCCGGCCGCCGGCAGGATGAAGAAGACGAACAGGACGAGCGTCACGAACGGCGTCGCCCGGACGAGGCTGACGAAAGCGGCGAGAAGGCCCGTGACCACGGGGATGCGGCTCGCGCGCAGGAGCGCGAGCAGCAGACCCAGGGGCAGGCTGAACACAATACTGACCGCGGCGAGCGCAGCGGTGACCACCGCGCCGTCGAGGATGGTGCGTATCGCTGGCCACGTCATGGCCGTCACTCTCCGCGTCCGGCCCTATCGTCCCGCGCTCCCAGGCTACTTGGTCGGTGCGGACGGCAGGTCCTTGAAGGCGCGGCCGAGCCACTTCTCCTGCAGGGCATAGAGCTCTCCGCTCGCCCGCACCTTCGCCATGAACTGGTCGAGGTAGGCCAGGAGGCTGTCGTTCCCCTTGGCGACGGCCCAGGCCGCATAGGTTGGCGCACCGACAGCCTCGCCCATCCTGAAGCGCTTCGGCTGGTCCTTCGTCAGGCTGACGAGGTTGACGACGCCATTGATCACGTAGTCGAGCCGGCCATTGGCGAGGTCCTGGTAAGCCTCCGGCAGCGAGGTGTACTGCACCACCTTGCCGAGCTTGCCGCCGGTCTTCGCGAGCGTGGGTTCGAGATCGGCCAGGGCCGCGTAGGACGCGCCGCCGGACTGCACGCCGACCGTCTTACCGGCCAAGTCGGGGACGCCCTTGATCCGGGTCTCGTCAGCGCGGACCACGTAGTATTGCGTCGCCTCGGCGATCGGCATCGTGAAGGCGAGGCTCTGGACGCGATCGGGGGTGATGACGGCCGCCGTCAGGGCCACGTCGTACTTCCCGGTCGCGACGCCGGCCAGAAGCCCCGTCCAGGGTATGATCTGCTGGTCGATCTTGAACGGCGCCTCCTTGCGCAGCAGCGCGAGGAGGTCGTGGTCGAGGCCCATCGGCTTGCCGTTCTCGACGTACTCGAACGGCTTGTAGCTGTCCTCGGTCGCGACGACCATGGACCCCTTGGTCTTGATCTCGTCGAGGCTCGCCGCAGAGGACGGTGACGCCCCGAAGCTCAAGTTCAGCGTCGCCGCGACGGCGATGCCGATGATCCTGTCCCGAACGGAAGCCATGGCTCAGTCCTTTTGCGCGCTCGACGGAAGGGATGGCGCATCGCCCCGACGGGCGATCAGGTCGATCTCGACCAGGGCGTCGTAGGCGAGCCCCGTCGTGCCCACGCAGGTTCGCGCCGGCAGGCGGTCCTGCGGGAAGAAGGACTTGTACGTGGCGTTGAACGCCGCGTAGTCGCGCTTGAACTCCGTCAGGAAGGCGCGCGCGACGACCACGTGCTCCAATCCCAGGCCGAGCCCGGCCAGGACCGTTTCGAGGTTGGCCATCACGTTGCGGGTCTGCGCCTCGATGCCGTCCGGCAGGATGCCGGGATTGGCCGGCGTGTCCGGCATCTGCCCCGTGACGAAGACGAAGCCGTCGGCCTCGACCGCGTGGCTGAAGGGAGCCACCGGCTGCGGCCCGCCGGAGACCATGTGGAACAGCATGGCAGACGGGGCTGATTGTGTCTTCGGCACCGCGATCTCCGTTCCGCAGGCTTGACCCGCGTGATGTCCCAGACCCAGGTTCCGGGCCGTATTGTCATGATCAAGCTAGGCGACATTGTCGGACCTGGCTCGCGGATATCGGCGGCATGGCGCTCGAATTTCGGTCGCAGATCCGGTCGGACCGAGACAATGTGTGGGACAATCGGTGCAAGGATGAGTCGACCCGAATGGACCCATGCCGTCGAGCGGACGGCCGGCGCCCGCTATTTGGCCATCGTCGGCGCGGTCGAGATCGCGCTGCGGACCGGCGCCCTGCGGCCAGGCGATCGGCTGCCGCCGCAGCGCGACTTGGCCGCGTGGCTGTCGCTCAATATCGGGACGGTCAGCCGGGCCTATGCCGAGATGCAGCGGCTGGGCCTTGTCAGAGGCGAGGTCGGCCGCGGCACCTTCCTCAACCACGTGCAAGATCCGGACGGGCCACCGTCACTTCGGGAGCCGGTCCCACGTCAGACCTTTATCGACCTGTCGCACAACTTCCCGGCGCATGCGATGCATCACCCTGCGCTGGCGCTGATCCGCCCCGAACTCGACGGCGCTGTCGATCTCGGAGCCCTGCTCGCGAGCCAGGTCGACGTCGGTCTTCACAGGCATCGGGCCATCGCCGCGCGATGGCTCGGTCGCTTCGGGATCGAGGCCGAGGCCGACGAGGTGCTGGTCACCTGCGGCGGCCAGCACGGCCTGCTGCTCTCCCTTATGGCGCTGACGCATCCGGGCGATGTCGTCCTGGCCGAAGAGCTGAGCTTCTACGGCCTGAAATCCGCGGCCGGCATGCTGGGTCGCTCGCTGGTCGGGGTCCGCATGGACCGCGAAGGCATCGTGCCCGAATACCTCGACGTGGTCTGCCGCCGAACCGGGGCGAAGGTCCTCGTCTGCACGCCGACGCTACACAACCCGACCACCGCCACGATGTCGGATGAGCGGCGGCGGGAGGTGGCCGAAGTCTGTGCACGCCACGACGTCCTGATCGTCGAGGACGATGTCTACGGCTTCCTGCCGGACCCAATCCTGAAACCGCTGGCTGCATCAGCGCCAGACCGGGTCGTGCACATCTCAAGCTTGTCGAAGCTTGCGGGCCCGGGATTGCGCGTCGGCTTCCTGCGCGTGCCCCGGCATCTGGTCTACGCTTTCGGGATCGCGCTGCGTGCGACCACGCTGATGGCATCGCCGTTCAACGCGGAATGGGCGACGCGCCTTTTGGAGTCGCAGCAGATCGATCAAATCGCCGCCGCGATGCGTGCGGAAACGCAAGCACGGCAGGCCCTCGTTGCTGACCTCCTGCCAAGGCAAGCCGTCCTCACCCAATCGAACGCGTACTATTTCTGCCTGAAATTGGGGAACGGCTGGTCAGCGGAAGCTTATACGCGGGCCGCGGAGGAGGCAGGTGTGGGAGTTACGCCGATCAGCCTGTTCGAGGTGTCTTCGTTGCACCAAAGCGATACCGTCCGAGTCTGCGTCAACGCAGCGCCCGATCAAGAGGCGCTTCGCGCGGCACTGGAGAAGTTGGCAGGTTTGCTCGAGGCAGGTGCACCGTCCACGGTTCGATTCAGGGCCGCGGTGTGAGGACAAGTATCGAGCGTTCCCATCTACGGGCTGGTCATCTCCAGCCGAGGGCTGGAGCCACGTGCTTGAGGATGCTCTCGATGAGGTGAGTATTGTAGGCGACGCCCAACTGGTTCGGGACCGTCAATAGTACGGTGTCGGCCTCAGCGATCGCCTCGTCGCCCCTGAGCTCATCGATCAGCCGCTCCGGCTCCGCAGCGTAGGAGCGGCCGAACACCGCCCGCATGTTGTCGATGATACCGACTTGGTCGCTGCTCGCGCCGCGCCCGAAATAGGCATGGTCGCGGTCGTTGACGAGCGCGAAGATCGATCGCGAGACGGAGACCCGCGGCGCGCGGGTGTGCCCTGCCTCCGTCCAGGCCTCCCGATAGCGGCGGATCTGCTTGGCCTGCTGGACGTGGAACGGCTCGCCGGTCTCGTCTGCCTTGAGGGTGGAGCTTTGCAGGTTCATGCCCTGTCGTGCCGCCCAGACGGCGGTCGCGTCGGAGGCCGATCCCCACCAGATCCGATCCCGGAGGCCTTCGGAATGCGGCTCGAGGCGCAGCAGCCCCGGCGGGTTGGCGAACATCGGCCGCGGGTTGGGCTGGGCGAATCCCCTCCCCTGTAGCAGGTCGAGGAAGACCTCGGCGTGGCGCCGACCCATGTCGGCATCCGTTTCGCCCTCGGCCGGGGCGAAACCAAAATGACGCCAGCCGTCGATGACCTGCTCGGGTGAACCGCGGCTGATACCGAGTTGCAGGCGCCCATCCGAAATGAGGTCCGCCGAGCCGGCGTCTTCGACCATATAGAACGGGTTCTCGTAGCGCATGTCGATGACGCCGGTGCCGATCTCGATGCGCTTCGTCCGGGCGCCTACTGCCGCGAGAAGCGGAAAGGGCGCGGCGAGCTGGCGCGCAAAATGATGAACCCGGAAATAGGCGCCGTCCGCCCCGAGTTCCTCCGCGGCGACCGCGAGGTCGATCGACTGCAGGAGGGTGTCGGCTGCGGTCCGTGTTTCCGACCGCCCGGCAGGCGACCAGTGTCCGAAGGACAGGAACCCGATCTTCTTCATCTGCGGAACCCCTGCCCTCTCGTCTGGCCGGATGGGCGATAGCCGCCACGGTCCGGTCGAGCAACAATCCCAGGCCGCGGACCTGACCCGCGCACGGCTCGGCAAGCCCCCGACCGCGACATCCCCGGGGCGCAAGGTGGCCGCGCGACCGGCGGTCCGGCAGACTCAGTCTCCGGGCGGGGCGCGGTGCTCCGGCTGACGCGCTACCTTGGGGCAGCCAATAGGCCGGCACGAAAGTGGCAGAGCGGCACTGGCGGGTCCATTCCGGCTCCCGCCCGGGGAGACGTAGCGATGGATAGCGTGGCCGCTATCGAGGCAGCCGTGCGCGCGCAGCACGGCCGGGTCGAGGCCCTGTTCACGGAGCTGGCCGGGTGCGGCCGGACGGACCCCGGGTTCACGCGGCCCTCCTACAGTCCGGAGGAAACCGAGGCGCACGCGGTGGTGGCGCGCTGCGCCGCGGATCTCGGCCTCGCGATCGGCCGGGACGCCGCCGCCAACACCGCGATGACGCTGCCGGGGCGGGACCGGACTCTTCCGCCGATCCTGATCGGCTCCCACCTCGACACTGTGGCCCAGGGCGGCAACTTCGACGGCGCCGCCGGCGTGGTGGCCGGGCTCGCTGCCGTCGCGGCCATCCGCCAGCTCGGCCTGGAGCCGGAGCGGGACATCACCGTGATGGGCATCCGCGCCGAGGAGAGCGTATGGTTTCAGGTTTCCTATATCGGAAGCCGTGCCGCCCTCGGAGCCCTGCCGGACGGGGCGCTCGACGCCGCCCGGATCGACAGCGGCCTCAGCCTCGCCGCCCATATCGCCCGGGAGGGCGGCGACCCGGACGCGCTGCGCCGCGGCCCGGCCGCCCGCGACGCCGCCGCGATCCACGCCTTCCTGGAGGTGCATATCGAGCAGGCGCCGAGCCTCGAGGAGGCCGGGATCCCGGTCGGGTTGTGCACCGGGATCCCCGGCAACGTCCGCTATCCCGACGTCCGCATCGCCGGCCGCTACGACCATGTCGGGACGCCGCGGCGCTTCCGGCGCGACGCGGCGATGGCCGGGGCCGAGATCGCCCTGGCGCTGGACCGGGTCTGGGCGGCGCGCGAGGCGGCCGGCTGCCCGATGGCCGTGACCTTCGGCCGGTTCCACACAGACGCCGCGGCGCACGGCCTGACGACGGTCCCGGGCGAATTCCGGTTCAGCCTCGACATGCGGGCCTACGCGGCCGAGGTGCTGGCCGAGCTCGAGGCGGCGTTCCTGGCGGCGGTGGCGGAGGTGTCGGCGCGCCGCGGCGTGACGGTGACGCTGGGCTCCCGCGCCGAGGCGGGCGTCGGCGCGGTCTCGCCCCGGATCCGCGACGGGCTCGCGGCGGCCGCGGACGCGCTCGGCATCGCGACCCGGCCGCTCGGCAGCCCGGCCTCCCACGACGCCGCCGCCTTCGCGAAGGCCGGCGTGCCGATGGCGATGCTGTTCGTGCGTAACGCCAACGGCAGCCACAATCCCCGCGAAGCCATGGCGATCGACGACCTGCTCGACGCCGTGGCGATCCTCACCGCGTGGCTCGTGGCGGAGACCTGCGCCGCCTGACGGGCGCCCCGTTAGGCGGCGAAGCGCGCGAGGCGGCCGACGGGCTCGCCCAGCACCGCGTCGTCGCGCATGACGGGGATCCCGCGCACGATCGTGGCGACGGGCCAGCCGGTGACGTCGACGCCCGCGAAGGGCGTCCAGCCGCAGGGCGACACGATCCAGGACTCCTCGATCCTGCGGCGGGCCTTCAGGTCCACCAGGGTGAAGTCCGCGTCGTAGCCGGCGGCGATGCGGCCCTTGCCGAGGAGCCCGTAGACCCGGGCCGGACCGGCCGCCATCAGGTCGACAAGGCGGGCCAGTGACAGCCGCCTCGCCGCGACGTGGTCGAGCATCACCGGCACCAGGGTCTGGACCCCGGTGAGGCCGGCCGGACAGTCCGGCCAGGGCCGCGCCTTGGCCGCCCGCGCGTGGGGCGCGTGGTCGCTGCCGACCGTGTCGACGGTGCCGTCACGCAGGGCCGCCCAGGCGGCCGCCCGGTGGCGCTCGTCGCGGATCGGCGGGTTCATCACGCCGAGACCGCCCAGCGTGTCGTAGCAATCGGGCGCCACCTGGGTCAGGTGATTGACCAGCACCTCGACGGTGGCGACGTCGCGGAAGTCGCGCAGGTAGGCGAGTTCCTCGGCGGTCGAGACGTGGAGGATATGGGTCGCCCGGCCAGTCTTGCGGGCGAGGGCCATGAGGCGCCGCGTGCCCAGGAAGGCGCATTCCGGGTCGCGCCACTCCATGTGGGTCCGGTAGGGCTGTCCCCGGCTGAACAGCGGCTTGCGCGCCTGGAGCCGGTACTCGTCCTCGCTGTGGAAGGCCATGCGCCGGTGGCCGGCGCGCATCGCCCGCTCGAGATGCGCGTCGTCCTCGATCATCAGCGCCGCCGTGGAGCTGCCGGCGAAGACCTTGACGGCGCAGACCCCCGCCTCGCGCTCCAGGGCGGCGAGGGCGTCGATGTTGGTCTTGGTCCCGGCCACGTAGAGGCCGATGTCGCACCAGCTGCGGCCCACGACGTAGTCGCGCTTCCAGGCGAGGCGCCCGGCCTCGGCGATCGGCGGGACGGTGTTGGGCATGTCGAACAGCGTGGCGATCCCGCCGAGGATTGCGGCCCGCGTGCCGGTCTCGATCGTCTCCACCGCCGGGTCGCCGGGATCGCGCAGGTGGACGTGGCTGTCGATCAGTCCGGGCAGGACGTGCAGGCCTGCGGCGTCGATTACCGCCTCCGCGGTCGCGCCGACCGGGACCCCGAGCGCCGCGATGCGCCCGTCGCGGATCCCGACATCCACGGTCTCGGAGCCCCAGGGCGTCACGCAGGTGCCACCGCGGATCAGGAGGTCGTAATGCATGGCCGATTCCTTCTCACGGGGCCGCCCGGAGCAGCACGGCCCCGAGGGCCGCGGCGGCCGCCTGCTGGCAGGGCTCGATGACCGGGCACCCGATCGCGGCCTCCACGGCGGCCCGGTGGAGCGCCATGCCGGCGCAGCCGAGCACGACCACGTCGGCGCCGTCGCGCTCGACCATGGTCCGACCGGCCGCGATCAGGCGCGGGCCCATCGCGGCGTCCGCGGTCTCGGAGGCCCGCGCCTCCACCGGCCGGCTTCCGGCATAGCGATCCCGGAGGCCCATCTGGCGCACCATGCGGCGCTGGCGCCGGACGCTGCCCTCCGACAGGGCCACGATGCCGAAGCGCTCGCCGAGCGTCAGGGCCCGCAGGATCCCCCACTCGGCGATGCCCATCACCGGGCGACCGCTTGCCGCCTCCCGGACCGCGTGCAGGCCCGGATCGCTGAAGCAGGCGATGACGAAGGCGTCGGACGGATCGTCCGCCACGCGCCGGACGAGCGGCATCACCACCGAATCGGCGTCCTGCTGGGTCGCGATACTCTCCGGGCCCTCCGGCAGGTCGGTCACCGCGAGGGTGGGGCCGCCCGGCAGGCGCAGCGGCGCCAGGGCGGCGTCGATGGCGGCCGTCACCGCCCGGGACGCGTTCGGGTTGATGACGAGGATGCGCGCGGGGGCGGTGGTGTCGCGAGGCTGCACGGCGCCTTCCCTCTGAACGCGGGTCGATCCGGACCGACTCCGGAGCCGAGACGTCGACCGACTGATCGTGACCGCGGATGGGGCCAAGCGAAACCCGGGCCGCACGGCCGCCGATCCGGCCGAGAGGCTCCGGCACCTGCTGGAACGGGTCGGTGGCGGCGAGGCGCTCCGGCATCATGGCGCAGACCGGGACGGACGCCTTGCCCAGCGCGATCGGCAGGAGCGGGAACGGGTGCCTGAGGCGGAACCGGATCGTCCGGTCATCGGGCGCCGACAGTTCGTCGGTAATCTCCATGAGGGAGCCGCCGAACGGGTCGCGCTTGGCCCAGCGCCGCAGGGAGGCGACGCAGTCGCGGGCCTGCACCGGCGTCCCGTCGTGGAAGCGTAGGCCCTCGCGCAGGGTCAGGTCCCAGCGGCGCCCGTCCGCCTCGACCCGGTGGCCCTCGACCATCTGCGGCGTGGCGCGATAGGCCGCGTCCATGCCGTAGAGCGTGTCGAAGACCATGTAGCCGTGGTTGCGGGTGATGTACGCGAAGGTCGTCACCGGATCGAGCGTGACCAGATCCTGCTGCGGGATGAAGCGCAGGGTCGTGACCGCCTCCGCGCGGACAAGGGCCGGCGCTGCAACGGCGCTGGCGACGAAGGCGCCGGCTCCCTGCAACAGCGTGCGTCGCTTTATCCGAAACCTCCCGCTCAGCGCCGGTCAGGCGCGTCGCACACCGGCAGGCCGGGAACCTTCGAGACGCCCGGCATGCCGCTGCTTGCAGGAACGGGGCCGGCCCGTGCTTGAGCGCCGCTGATCAGCTTTCAACCTTCGCAATGAGACGGCCGCCCGCCGGTCCAACGTTTGCCGATAGGGATGAGACGCCACCATGGCCATCCGCTTCATCGCGAACGGCCATCCCCGCCAGGATCCGCATGCCTAAAGCCGACACATCCCGGTTGATTAAGACAAGGGATGGACCGATCCGACATGAAAGACCTCAAGCCTGAACAGATCAGCAGCGGCCAAGAACAGAGGATTTATTGGCAACCTCACTGCGGACCAGCTTGAGAAAAGCCAGAGCGGCGGTGGAGAGCGGGTGTCCTGGGCTGCCCAGGACCGTGACCGAGTAGGTCACCGTCGGCCGGAGGCTGCGCGCAACGACCTGCGCACCGAGCCCCTTCACGGTCACGGCCTCCGCGACGGTGAAGCCAAGACCCGCGGCGACCATGGCGCACGCGGCGGCGGCGTTCTGGGTCTCGGCGACAAGGCGGGGCGTGACTCCGTTCACGGTGAAGAGTTCGTCGACCTGATCGCGGAGGCGATACTGTCGACCGAGTGAGATGTACGGCTCGTCGTGGAGCTCGGTAAGCGGAACGATCTTGTTGCGCGCCAGACGATGCCGGGGCGGCAGGACCACCAATCCGGGGAGTTCGATCGGTGGTGCTGCGACGAGCGCGCTCCGACCGACCGGCAGGGCGAAACCGAGGTCGGCGTTGCCGGCCTGCACCAAGTCATGGACCTCGCGCGAGCTTGCCACAACGAGCGAGATCCGCACCGGCTGCACCTCCCGGGCGAATTTGGCCAGAAGTCGCGGGATGAGCGACAGGCCCATGAGCGGCATGGCGGCGACGCGTAATTCGCCGCTCCCGATACCGCGCATATCGTCGATGGTGCGATCCAGGCGATCGGCGGCTGCGAACAGGGTCGCGACGGCGCCCTCCAGCTTCACGGCTTCCGGCGTTGGCTGAAGGTGACGCCGGGAGCGGTCGAACAGCGGGAGGCCGGTCTCGTCCTCCAGGCTACGCAGCAGCTCCGTGACCGCCGGTTGCGAGAGATACATCCGCTGCGCCGCCCGGCTGACCGAGCCGCTCTGCATGACTGCGCGGAACGCTTCCAACTGGCGGAGCCGGCTCGGTGTCATTCCAAATCCTGCGACTCACTACCCGGAGGAATGAAACGGCAAAAATTATGAATTTGCCTCCCACGTCAAGAGACCGCACGTTGATAAGAATTCAGGGTCGAAAAGTGGCTGGAATGCTCAACAGAGGAGCGTCCTGCTTACTTCATACCCACGGATAGCTTTCCGACTGCTCACGGAGGCAAAGCAATGCTGCGGGCGATACAGGGATTCTTTACCGCAACGGCCGCAGCGCTCGTCCTGGCGGCGTCCCCGGCCTCGGCCGAGCAGCGCCTGACGGTTGCCGGTTACGGCGGCAGCTACGAGCAGATCATGCGCACGAGCGTCATTCCGGCCTTCGAGCGCGAGAACAATGTTCGGATCGACTATCTGACCGGCAACTCTTCCGACAATCTCGCCCGCATGCAGGCGCAGCGCGGCAACCAAACCGTCGGCGTCGCGGTGCTCGACGACGGTCCTATGGTCCAGGCGGTGTCGCTCGGGCTGTGCGGGAAGCTCCCCGACGCGATCCGGGACGGGGTCTATCCCATCGCCGTCCTGGGCGATGACCATGCCGTAGGCACCGGCTTCGGCTTCACCGGGATCGCCTACAACACGAAGCTCTTCGGGGAGCGGGGCTTTCCGGCGCCGACCTCCTGGATGGATCTGGCCCGGCCGGAATACCGGCAGCGGATCGCGATCCCTGGCATCGACAACACCTACGGCGTCCACACCCTGGCGATGATGGCGCGGATCCACGGTGGCAGCGATAGCGACATCGCCCCGGGTCTGAAGGTCATGCGCCAGCAGATCAATCCGAACGTGCTCGCCTACGAGAGCAGTCCCGGCAAGATGAGCGAGATGTTCCAGTCGGGGGAGATCTGGCTGGCCGTCTGGGGCTCGTCTCGGGTCGCGGCCATGCAGCAGGCGGGATTCCCCCTCGCCATCGCCCGGCCCAAGGAGGGCGCGGTGGTACTGATGACGGCGGGCTGTGCCATTGCCGACAGTCCCGAGCCGGCGCTCGCCGACAGGTTCCTCGCCTACCTCGTCTCGCCGAAGGTCCAGGAGATCTTCGCCACGCAGTACGGGGCAGGCCCGACCAACCGGTCGACGAAGCTGCCTCCGGACGTCGCAAGCCGCGTCATCTACGGCGAGGATCAGGTCCGCACGCTGATCGGCCTCGACTGGAACGTGGTCAACCGTAACCGCGCCGACTGGACGCGGCAGTGGCAGCGGCAGGTCGAGCGCTGATGTCCGCGCCCGCCTTCCTCACGCTCGACGGCGTCGGCAAGGATTACGGCACCGTGACCGCCGTGCGCGCGGTCAGCCTCACGGTCGCGCCCGGCGAGTTCCTCGGCCTCCTCGGTCCCTCCGGCTGCGGCAAGACGACGACGCTGCAGATGATCGCCGGGTTCGAGACGCCGAGCCGCGGCCACGTCCTGATGGAGGGACGTGATCTGGCCGGAATTCCGCCGGCCAAGCGCGGCATCGGGCTCGTGTTCCAGTCCTACGCCCTGTTCCCGCATATGACCGCCGCCGAGAACGTGGCCTTCGGGCTGGAGATGCGCGGCGTACCGAAGGCGGAACGGGCCAAGCGGGTCGCCGAGGCGCTGGCCCAGGTCCGCCTCGGCCATCTCGCCGATCGCTTCCCGCGCAACATGTCGGGTGGCCAGCAGCAGCGCGTCGCCCTGGCGCGGGCGCTGGTGTTCGAGCCGCGCTTGCTGCTCCTCGACGAGCCGCTCTCGAACCTCGACGCCAAGCTGCGCGAGGAGATGCAGGTGGAATTGCGCGCGCTGCAGCGCCGCATCGGCGTCACCACGGTCCTGGTCACGCACGATCAGGCCGAGGCGATGGCGCTGTGCGACCGGGTGGCGATCATGCAGGGCGGCCGGGTCGTCCAGATCGACGCGCCCTGGCAGGCCTACGATATCCCGGCCGACGCGTTCGTCGCCGACTTTCTCGGCCGCAGCAACCGCCTGCCTGCCCGGGCCGCGTCCGGCGAGGCGGAGGCGGCGGGCCACCGCTTCTCTCTGCCGCCGGAACTCGCCGACCGGCACGGGGAGATCCTCCTGACGATCCGGCCGGAACGCCTGCGCATTCGCTGCGAGCGCACCGCCGAGAGTGCGCCCGGGCTGGACGGACGCGTGCAGGCACGGCTCTTCCTCGGCGGGTTCTGGCTGTACACGGTGGAGACGGCGCTGGGCGCCTTCGCCGTCGTGGCGCAGAACACCGGAGCGACGCCCCTCGACGAGGGGGCCGCAGTGACGCTGGATTGGGACGCCCACAGCCTGCGGCGGCTGGAACCGGCATGACCCGCCTCGACCGCCTGACACCCGCGTTGCTGACAGCGCCGTCCGCCCTCGTCTATGCCGGGGCGCTGCTCGTCCCCCTCGCCGGCGTGCTGGCGCTGAGCCTGCACGGCTTCGACTTTCAGGACGGTATCCTGCCGGGCTGGAATCTCGCGAATTACCGGGATCTCCTGACCGATCCGCTCTTCGGCGAGGCGCTCGCCCGGACCTTCCGCATCGCCGCGCTGACCACCCTGATCTGCCTCCTCATCGGGGTGCCCGAAGCCTGGATCATCCACCGCATGGATCCGCGCTGGCGTGGACCGATGCTCCTCATCGTCGTCGGCCCGCTGTTGGTCTCGGTCGTGGTGCGCAACTTCGGCTGGATGGTCCTGCTCGGCACGAACGGGCTCGTGAACCAGGCTATGACCGCCCTCCACATGCCCGGCGCCCCCTTCCGGCTGATGTTCACGGAACTCGCCGTGGTGATCGGCCTCGTCCACGTGATGGTCCCGCTCGTGGTCCTGTCCGTCTGGGCGAGCCTCGGCCGGCTGGATCCGGTGCTGGAGCGGGCGGCCATCAGCCTCGGCGCCGGACGCTTCACGATCTTCACCCGGATCGTGCTGCCCAACGTCATGCCCGGCGTCCTGGCCGGGGCGCTGATGGTGTTCTGCCTCTCGGCCTCCGCGTTCGCGACCCCCGCCATGCTCGGAGGCAAGCGGCTGAAGGTCGTGTCCAGCATGACCTACAACGAGTTCCTCAACACCCTGAACTGGCCGTTGGGCGCCGCGCTGGCGACCGTGCTCATGGCGGCGATCCTGCTCGCCACGCTCCTCTGGACGCGGCTGGTCGAGAAGCGGGCGCTGCGCCGCCTGGGCGAGGTCGCGCGGGGAGGCCCGGCATGAGCCGCAACGGTCCCCTGGCGCTCGCCTTCCACGCCTTGTTCCTCGCCTTCATCCTTGCGCCGCTTCTCGTGGTGATCGCCGTCTCCTTCACCGGCCAGGGCTATCTCGCCCTGCCGTTCGAAGGCCTCTCCCTGCGCTGGTGGCGAGCGATCGGCGAGAACCCGCGCTTCCTGGAGAGCTTCTGGTACAGCGTCCGCCTCGGAGTGACGGCCGCGACCCTCTCGGCTCTGATCGCCGTCCCGGCCGCCCTGGCGATCGCGCGCTGGCGCTTTCCCGGCCGCGGCACGCTGGTGGCGATCCTCGCCTCGCCGCTGATGATCCCGCACGTCGTGCTCGGCGTGGCGCTGCTGCGCTTCTTCTCGGGATTCGGCCTCTCGGGCAGCTTCGCGGGCCTCGTGGCGGCCCATATCATCGTGATCACGCCCTACATGCTGCGCCTCGTCGGCGCTGGCCTGTCGGGCCTCGATCCGCGCATCGAGCGTGCCGCGGAGAGCCTCGGCGCCGACCGGTTCACGGTGTTCCGGCGTGTGACGCTGCCGCTGATCGCGCCGGGCCTGGCGGGCGGCTGGATCCTGGCCTTCGTCACCAGCTTCGACGAATTGACGGTGAGCCTGTTCCTCGCCTCGCCAGCGGCCAACCCGCTGCCGGTGCAGCTGTTCAACTACATCGACCAGATGACCGACCCGCTGGTCGCGTCGGTCTCGGCGGCACTGATCCTCGTCACCGCCCTGGTCCTCCTGGTGCTCGATCGCTTCTACCCGATCGACCGCCTGCTCACCGGGGAGCGCCGCGCATGAACGCGATCGGACACGCGACGCGGGACGCCATCGTGATCGGCGGCGGGCTGGTGGGGGCGGCCATCGCCTACGGGCTGCAACGGCAAGGCCTGTCGACCGTGATGCTCGACGAGGGCGATGTCGCCCACCGGGCGAGCCGCGGCAATTTCGGTCTGGTCTGGGTCCAGTCGAAGGGTCTCGGCGCGCCGCATTACCAGCACTGGACCCACGCCTCGGCCCGGGCGTGGCCAGAGCTGGCCGCTGATCTCCTCGAGGCAACGGGCATCGGCGTCGGGCTGCACCAGCCGGGCGGCCTGCATTTCTGCTTCTCCGACGACGAGATGGCCCAGCGCGACGCACTGATGGGCCAGTTGCGCCGGGAGGCCGGCAACGCCGGCTACGAATACCGCATGATCACGGCCGCCGAGCTGCACGACATGGTGCCGGGGCTCGGACCGCAGGTGGTGGGCGCGTCCTAGACGCCCTACGATGGCCACGCGAGCCCGCTGCACCTCCTGCGCGCGCTCCACGCAGCGTTCCAGGGGGCGGGCGGCCTCTACCGGCCGAACGCCCTCGTCACGGCCATCAAGGCGTTGCCGGGCGATTTCGCCGTCGATCTCGGGGCCGACACCGTCCGGGCGCCGCGGCTCGTCCTCGCCTCGGGCCTCGGCAACGCCGATCTTGCGCCCCTCGTCGGCCTGTCCGCCCCCCTGCGGCCCGAACGCGGGCAGATTCTGGTCACGGAGCGCGCGCGGCAGGTGCTCGCCTTGCCGACCCACGTCGTCCGCCAGACCGAGGAGGGCTCGCTGCTCCTCGGCGACAGCAAGGAGGATCTGGGCTTCGACACGCTGACCCAGACGCCGGCGATCATGCGCGCCATCGCGCGGCGGGCGGTCCAGACCTTCCCGTGGATCGCCGAGCTCAACATCGTCCGGGCCTGGGCCGCGCTGCGCGTCATGTCGCCCGATGGCAAGCCGATCTACGACGCGTCCGAGCGCTTCCCCGGCGCCTACATCGCCAATTGCCACTCGGGCGTCACGCTGGCGGGCGCGCATGCGAGCCTGCTCGCCCCGATGATCGCCGCTGGTGCCCTGGCGCCGGATCTGTCCCCCTTCAGCGCGAGACGCTTCCATGTTCAGAAGACGGCCTGAGGCCCGTCCGGCCACCCAGGACCGGCTGGTGGAGGTCTTCGTCGCGGGCCGGCCAATCCGCGTTCCCGAGGGCGCCTCGGCGGCAGCGGCCGTCCTGCTCTCCGGAGCGCCGGCGATCCGCACGACGCCGGTCGGCGGGGCTCCGCGCCTGCCCTATTGCATGATCGGAATCTGCTTCGACTGCCTCGCCGAGATCGACGGCGTCGCCAACCGCCAGTCCTGCCTCGTGCCGGTCGCTCCGGGCATGCGGATCGAGCCGCAGATCGGTGCGCGGGTGGCTCGGGCCGATGACACGGCGCCGGAGGCGGCATGATCTACGATCTCGCCATCGTGGGCGCCGGCCCGGCCGGCATGGCCGCCGGCATCGAGGCCGCCGCCCTCGGACTCTCGGTCACCGTGCTGGACGAGCAGCCCGCTCCGGGCGGCCAGGTGTTCCGCGCAGTGGAGGCAGCCTCGGGAGACGCGGCGCTCGCCGGCGAGTTCCGCGATGCCGGCGGTGCCCTGGCGGCCGCCTTCCGCGCGGTCCGGGGCATCGCCTACCGTCCGCAGACGACGCTCTGGCACCTCGATCCCGAGGCCGGCCTGCTCTCCGTGGTCTCGGGCGGTGCCACCGCGGAGATCCAGGCCCGGCGCATCCTGCTCGCCACCGGCGCCCAGGAGCGGCCGGTGCCGATCGCCGGCTGGACGCTCCCCGGCGTCATGAGCGCGGGCGCCGCCCAGATCCTGCTCAAGACGGCCGGCGCCGTGCCGGACGGATCCGTGGTGATCGCCGGACAGGGTCCGCTCTGCTGGCTGCTCGCCGTGCAGTTGCTGCGCGCCGGCGTCGAGCGGCTGACCCTCCTCGAGACCGGCTCCGGCGGCGCGTTCCGGGACGCGCTGCGGGCCGGCGGCCTCTGGACCGGCCGCAAGCTCCTGGCGAAGGGCCTGGCCCTGATGCGCGAGACGCGGGCGCGCGGCCTGCGCGTGGTGCGCAATGTCCGCGACCTGCGGGCAGAGGGCGACGGCCGGATCCGGACCGTGCGCTGGCGCCAGGGGAGCCGCGACCACGCGCTCGCCTGCGACACGCTCCTCCTTCACGAGGGGGTGATCCCCTCCACGCACATCACCCGGGCACTCGGGCTCGATCATGATTGGGATGCGCGGCAGCTCTGCTGGCGGCCGCGTCTCGACCGGTGGGGCGCCACGAGTCATGCGAATGTCGCCGTCGCCGGCGATGGCGGCGGCATCGGCGGCTGGGAGGCCGCGGCCGCGGGCGGTCGTCTGGCCGCGATCGACGCGGCTCACCGCCTCGGCCGGTTCGACGCTGCCGTCCGCGAGACCCGCGCCGCGGATGCGTCGAAGGCCCGACACGCAGCCCTGGCGCTGCGGCCCTTCCTCGATCGCCTCTACCGCCCGGGCCCGGGCGTGCTCGCCCCCGCCGACGACACGATCGTGTGCCGCTGCGAGGAGATCACGGCCGGGCAGGTCCGCGACGCCGCCCGCCTCGGCGCCGCCGGGCCGAACCAGGTCAAGGCGTATCTGCGGGCCGGCATGGGGCCCTGCCAGGGCCGCATGTGCGGAACCGTCGTCGCAGGACTGATCGCCGAGACCCGTGGCACCTCCATGGAGTCGGTCGGCGCCCTGCGGCCGCGCGCCCCCTTCAAACCGATGACGGTGGGCGAGTTGGCCAACCAGCGGCCCGATGCGATCCCGGAGCTGACCGCGTGACCGCCGCCGAGACATGCCGCGCAGTGATCGTCGGCGGCGGCCCGGCCGGACGCGCCGCCTTGGCCGAGCTTCCGGGGGCCGTCCTGATCGCCCGGCCCCAAGCCACGGCCTGGCATGCGGAGCCCGGCCATGTCTGGGTTGAGGGCGGTGGGCGAGTCTGGGCGGAGCCGTTCGACATCCTGCTCGTCTGCGCCGATGAGCCGTTGCTGCTCGCGGCGCTCGGCTGCGCCGTCTCGGACGGACGGGTGCTGACCGATGCCGAGGGGCGGACGAGCGTGCCCGGCGTCGCGCTGGCCGGGCGCGGCGCTGGCGCGGCCACCCCGCAGGAAGCGGAGCGGCAGGCCGTCGCCGCGGCGCGCGCCCTGCGCGCAGATCCGCGGGTCCTGCAACTGGAAGAGGCGCGGTCGCCCTCGGGTCCCGCCGCGACGCGGCTCGACCCGGTCGCCCTCGCGTCCCTCTTGGAACAGCCCGTGGGACCCGGGCGGAACGGGCCCGCGCTCGCGCAGCGCGCGATCTTGGGCGCGGTGGTGCCGGCCCGGCCGGTGAGTCTCGCGGCCCTGGCCGGCCTCGTCGCGGCGATGCCGGAGCCGATCCCGCCGCAGAGGGACGAGGGCGCACTCGCATGACGGATCCCGACATCCTCGTCGTCGGCGGCGGTCTGCACGGCCTGTCCGCCGCCCTGCACCTGGCCCGGACCGGTCGACGGGTGCGCGTGCTCGAGGCCCGACAGGTCGCGGCCCAGGCCTCGGGTTATTCAGCGGGCGGCGTGCGCACGCTGGGCCGACACATCGCCGAAGTGCCGCTCGCCCTGGAGGCCACCGCGCGCTGGCACCGGATCGCGGACCTCGTCGGCGATGGCTGCGGCTTCCACGCCGCCGGGCAGGTCAGGGTGGCCGAGACCCAGGCGGAACTCGCACGCCTGTCTGAACGGGTCGCGCGCCTGCGCGCCGAGGGCTGGGCGCACGAGGAACTGGCCGATGCCGCGACGGTGCGCCGGCTGCTCCCCGCGGTCGCGCCCCATGTCGTGGGCGGCATCGTCACGCGCCGCGACGGCTTCGCGGCGCCCCTGCGCACCACGCTGGCCTTCGCCCGGGCGGCGCGGGCCGCAGGGGCCGAGATTGCCGAGGACGCGCGCGTCACGACGGTGGAACGCCGCGCCGGGCTCTGGCAGCTGCGGACCCGCGAGGGGGACCTGCACGCCGCTCCGCTCCTGCTGAACGCCGCAGGCGCCTGGGGCGGGCGCATCGCCCGCGCGGCCGGCGAGCCGATTCCGCTCGGCTTCAACGCCTTCCAGATGCTGCTCACGGACGCTCTGCCGCCATTCCTGGCACCGGTCGTCGGGGCGGCCGGCCGGCCACTGTCGTTCAAGCAATCCGAGACCGGGCACGTGATGATCGGCGGCGGCCACAAAGGGCAGGCGGATCTCGACACGGGAGACGTCCGGCTCGATGTCCCGCGCCTCGCCTACTCGGCGCGCACGGCCCTCGACCTCTTCCCGATCCTGCGCGACGCGCGGATCGTGCATGCCTGGGCCGGGATCGAGGGTGTCACGCCCGACGAGTTGCCGGTCATCGGCCGGTCCGCCGTGGCGGACGGGCTGGTTCACGCCTTCGGATTCTCCGGCCACGGCTTCGCCCTGGCGCCGCTCGTCGGCGAGATCGCCGCCGACCTGCTGCTCGATGGCGTGTCGCGCCACCCCATCGCGGCGTTCGGCCCGGCCCGCTTCGGGCAGCCAGGCGCCGTCTCCGAGACCCGGTCGGCCCTGCTGCAGCCCGCCGGTTAGCATCCTCAGGAACCGAAGGACACGTTTCGATGATCCAACGTCATATCCGTACGCCCATCATGCACCGCGTGGTCGAGCATGGCGGCGTTCTCTACTTCGGCGGCATCGTGGCCGAAGATCGATCCGCATCGATGCGGGGGCAGACGGAGCAGATCCTTGCGCGGATCGACGCGCTGCTCGCCGAGACGGGCAGCGACAAGACCAAGATCCTCACGGCCACGCTCTACATCACCGACATGGCGCTCAAGGATGAGATGAACGCCGCCTGGACCGCGTGGTTCGCCCCCGAAACCTTGCCGAGCCGGTCCACCATCGGCGTCGCCGAGCTCGGTCCCCAGATCCTGATTGAGGCGGTGATCACCGCGGCGCGATGAGCATCGCCAGAGGCAAGGGGATTGCGGCCGTCGCGCTCGGCAGGTGCGGGATCGGGACCCGCGCCTTCGGGTGCGATGGCCGACGGATACCGGCGGTACCCTGCTCCGAAACCTGCCTGCCCAGGAAGGCCGCTGTTCGGCTTCTCTGACACGTGACAGCCGGTCCTCGAGACCAGCACGACCCTCGTGACCTTCCTGATGGCGTTCCCGATCCAGAGCACCCCGGAACCGAGACGGGGCGGCCATTCAGGCCGAGCGCGACCGGAAGGGTCCTGACCTTCATTGGCTCACGCCCGGTACCCGACGTCCGGATGGTGCACGCCGGTTGAGCCAGGGAAGCCTGGGGCGCCGATCCGGGTGCCGACGACCGTGCCATTGGCGACCGCCATCCCGCCTTCGGCGATCGACCGCCTTGGGATGGGTTGCGATCGCGCGACGCGGAGATGCCACGCCCTCAGGCGGCCCTGGCCTCGTCCACGCGTTCGGTTGCCGTCCCTAGGCACGCATCGACGGCATCGCGCAGCGAGGAAACATAGACGTCCGCCCCGACCTCGCGACCGAGCACGGCGTCGGTGAGCACCTTCTCGCCCACCGGCCAGAGGCCCACCAGCACCGGAACGCCCGGAGCGCGGCGCTTCAGGCGCTCCAGAAGGTAGCGCAGGTGCGCCGGGTTTCCGGTGATGTCGAGATAGGAAATGCAGATCATCGCCACGCCGGTCAGGTCGAGGTCGCGAATGCGCTCGCGCGAGACCGCTTGGTAGGGGGTGACCCGCGCGCCGAGCCCATGTTTGCGCAGCAACTGGGCCAGCATCGCCGAAGAGGCCTCGTCGAGGGGCCCCCGCCCCGCCACACACAGCACCGGCGCTTCGCCCCGCCAGGACTCCGGAAGGGCCTCCCGCGGCGGGGCTTGGCCCGGCACAGCCTCGGTCTTGGTATGGGTCCGCTCGGCCAGGGTCGGCGTCTCGCTCGGGTTGACCGCCTTGTCGTCGCGCGCCGGCTCGGCGTCGGGGTGGTCCTCGAAATCCTCCACGAGCGAGCGGGCCGAGGCGCGGATGTTCTCCAGCTGCGCCGGCGTGACCACGCCGCGCGCGAAGTCGTTGGCGGCGAGCTGGAGACCCTTGAGCGCCACCTCGTCGTAATACGAGGACAGCGAGCGCTCCTTCAGCATCGCCTCCGCGACGTCACGCACCTCGTCCGGGTCGCCGGCGAGCATACGCTGGTAGAAGTTCTCGACCGGCGTCAGCGGCGGCCGATCGCCCAGCAGCACGTCGAAGAACTCCAGGCTGTCCACGTGCCGCCCCAGCACCACGAGGCAGACGGTGAACGGGGTGGCCAGGATCAGGCCGATGGGCCCCCACAGGAAGCCCCAGAACAGCGTCGAGACGATCACCGCGAAGGGCGAGAGGCCCGTGGAGTGGCCGTAGAGCAGCGGCTCGATCACCTGCCCGAACACCGGCTCGGCGATCAGGAAGAGCGCCGCGGTCTCGATCACCATCGTCCAGCCCGGATCGACGGCGGCGGCCAGGGCGACCGGAAGGATGCCGGACGCGATGGCACCGATGTACGGGACGAAGCGCATGATGGCCGAGAAGACGCCCCACAGGAGCGGATTGGGCACGCCGATGAACCACAGACCGGCACCGACGATGACGCCGAAGGTGGCGTTCATGCCGAGCTGGGCGAGGAAGTAGGTGCCGAGCCGACCCGCCGCGTCGTCCATGGCCACCGTCGTGCGGTGCAGGTCGCTCGATCCGAACAGGCGGATCATGCGGTTGCGCAGATCCTCGCGCTGCATCAGCAGGAACACGACCACGACCAGGACGATGCCGACATCGGTCAGCGGTGAAACAATCGGCCCGAGCACCTTCTCCGCCAGCGCCAGGGGGGAGAGCTCGGGCTCCTGCACGCGCACGAGCTGCGCCTTGGGCGTGTCCCCGGCCGGTGCGGTTTCGGCGGTCGTGCCGGCGGCTTCGGCCTTCTGGCCGACGTCGTGGACTTGGTGATTGAACTTTTGGAGGACGCGGTTGGCCTCGCCGAGCCAGCCCTGCTGCAGGCCCGCAACCTTTCTCTGCACGGTCGCCTGGTACTGCGGCAGGTTGCCGGCGAGTCCCGCGACCTGCGTGCCGATGACCGCTCCGACGCCGCCAATGACGCCGAGCGCGAGCAGGACGGCGGCAATGACGGACGGCACGCGTCCGAGGCGTAATCGGCGCAGCAGATTGACGACGGGGCCCAGGACAAAGCTGAGCAGGACGGCCAGCACGAGCGGGATGAACACTTCGCGCCCGAAATACAGGGCCGCGACGAGCACGACGCCGACAGCGAGGGTCAGGAGGCCGCGCAGGCCTGGCACGAGCGGCGGCGGAACCTGAGCCGGCTGACGCGGGGCGGCTTCGTCGACAGGCATGCGGCGTATACTCCTCGTCGCTGCGCCGACACTGCGCGGCACACAGTCGGGGTAACGCTGTCGCGCGTGTTTTAGCCTCAGGCTTTCGACCCGTTGGATGGGGCGCTCATGCGCCCCCGTGCACGAAGCGGCCGCCGGAACCTGGCCGAAAGGGGCACATCCGATTCGGAGTCGATCCGTCTCAGAAGCGGACAGGCGCCCGCGCGCCTCACGATGAGGAGGGCCGCTTGTCGACGAGACGTTTTTCGAGCCGCTCCAAGTTGATCACCATCCGCTCGTGCGTCCCGGCGCCGATCTGCTCTGCCTCATCCCAGGCCGCAACTCGGAATTGGATCTGACGTCCCGTCACACCCACCACCTCGGCCTCCGCTCTCACCCGGTGCCCGACTGGGGTCGCTGCCATATGGCTCACGTCGACCTTCGTTCCGACGGCGCTCTCGCCGGGGTCAAGGAACTGGCGGATGGCGTTGAGGGCTGCGTTCTCCATGATCAGGATCATCATCGGTGTGGCAAAGACGGGCGGCAGGGTGGTGTCCTTGAACTGGTTCGCCAAATGCGGGGGACGGACCAGCATGGCGAAGCTGCCCTTTGCGCCCAATGGGATGTCTTGCATCTGCTCTCTCCAGATCCGGACCACTCTACCGGTTTGAACCGCCAAGCGCGTTGGGGCAGCGCGGAGCTGTCGCCGCTGCCGTCCTGACCGGCCGTCGTGCGCGTGCCTGACCTGATCAAGCAAGAAGTCCGACCGTGAAGGTGCTGCGGCAAGGACGGGTTCGCCCAAATCTCTGCGGTTGAGCGTGCGCGACTGTGCGCCCTCGGCGAGGGATAGAAGACCTCTTACGACGCAGAGACCAGTCGACGCAGCGGCGCGACGAGATCGCCACTGACCCTGGGGCGCCCCAAACTTCAGGCCCCGGCCTTGCTCGGTGCCCCTTTTCCGCAACGCCCCGGCTTCACGCCATCCGCTCGGCCCATTGCGCTCGGGACGCCCCCGGCTCGAACGCATCGCCAAAATACTGCGACTCCCGGATCACCTTCCCCTCTAGAAATTCCATGATGCTCACGGTGTAAGACCGCTGCCCGTCATACGTCAGAACATATTCGGTGACCCAGAGGCACCCTGAACCGATGATCCGTCGCACGGCAAAGCGCTTCCGGTTCGGTTGTGCAACGCGGGACGACTGGATGTTTCGCCGCCCGCGGATGCGCTCGCCTGATTGCGGATACTCAAGGACCGCGTCGTCCCGATAGATCGCATGTTCCTGATCGAAGTCGCCCGCGTCGGATGCAGCCCAGTGACGATCCAGAGCCTCTCGAATCTGTTGATCGTCCATAGCGAGCCTCCCTGAGCAGGACCGGCGACCTTGGGCCACCATACCACGCGCGTGCCTCGCAACAGGCTACCGCGAGCAAGCCGCCAGGGCGATCGAAGCGGGCCTCCCGCTGATTGCGAAGCCCGACCAACCTGCCGCGCTTCCGCTTGCCGTTGAGGGGCTTGGTTCGACAGTCGCCGCTCCTGCGCTGACCGCCGACGTTGTCCGACCGCTGCGCGTAGCGAAGGGATCACAGACGGAGCGTAAGGCACCGCTCCATCTTCGATCGGCGCTCCTTGAAAGCCTCGACTTTTTTCAAACGACCAAATGATCCATCGAGGCCATCCTGATCACCGCGGCCGACCCCGACGAACCCGGTCCCCTCGCCAAGTATGCCGACCCCGCCTTCACCCGCATGAACTCTACAGGATCTCGTTTGGCGCCGGTGGTTCAGGAGGCGAGAGTGAGTTCGCCTTCGCGAGCAGCGCGCTCGCCCGCCGCCGACTTGATCCGGTAGCAAGGCTCACCGGATCGGTCGTCAGGCATGAGCCGAACCACCTCAAAGAGGCCGTCGACGACGGTGCTCTTATTACCGGCATAGCTGATACCCAGCTGCCGAACGTTCTGACCGACCTTGAACTTATGAGACATCTCTCGTCCTCTGGGTTGTTGCCGCTTTGCGATCCTGGGCGCGCCTACCGGCGAGCCTTGGCCTTGCGGGCAGCAAAGCGTGCGTCGCGCGCAGCCTTCTGCTCGGCAGCAAGGGCGACCTGCCGTTCCGCTTTCTCGGCAGCTTGGCGGACGAGTTCGGCCGCGGCACGCTCTCTTGCAGCCAGGGCTTCAGCTTCGCGCTCAGCCTCAGCCGCCGAACGGGCTATCTCCCGCTCGCTGATCCGCACCTCGCGCGCCTGTACGATGGCTTGCCGGGCCCCCTGCCGCGCGAGGACGGCCGGATCGTCGGCTGCGGGGCGTGCCCGGAACCGGGCAAGTGTGGCCTGCCGCGCCTTGGCGGTCGCCTCAAGACGATCAACGAGCTGGTTGGTTTTGAATTGACCCACGTACATTCCTTATGCGCACCGCGGCGTAGTCGGGGTGGCGAGAAACAGATGAAGCCGCTCCCGGGGGAACGGCTCCGAAACTCGTCAGAGTCAGATGAGCGAGGCTCAAGCGGCCTGAAGGTTGCCCGCGGACTGCTTACCGCTGCGACGGTCGGTCTCCATCTCGTAGGAAACCTTCTGCCCTTCGACCAGGTTTCGCATACCGGCGCGCTCGACGGCGGAGATGTGCACGAACACGTCCTTGCCGCCGTCATCCGGCTGGATGAAGCCGAAACCCTTGGTGTCGTTGAACCACTTAACGGTGCCGATGCTCATAGGTATTCCGTATCCATATAGGCAAACGAATAAGCTGAGCGCATGCACCGCACGCGCTCGGTCGATGGTCGTCGAAAATGGGAGAGATGCAGAACGCGCGCCCTGTTGAGGCGGTGCGGCCGAATATCTGGCCAAAAGTCGATTTAATACGTGTACGCCATTCGTCAGATAATCACAACCGCACATCCGACTGAGGCAGATATACCTGGAGAACCGGTAGTCTCGGCGCTCGCGCCGTGAGGTGCCTGCGCAGGATCGCTGGCTCTGGCGCACATCACACGCCGCAGCAGGGCGCCGGGCGACCTGCTTGGTGACTTTCGGCTTGAAGGAACGCCCCGACCGCACGCGAACGGAGACGACAGGGTAGCCGGCACGCTCGCGGGCGGGAATGTGAGCGCGCTCAACCTCCGCGATCGGGAAAGAAAGGATCTCCCGCCGTTGAGAACAGGATCCTGTGCGCGATTATGCCCCGGGCCGCTCCTTCGACCGGCGACCCCGTTTTGGCTTCTCCGTAACGGCCTCCGAAGCCGCGGCAGCCTCCGGCGCCACCTTCTTACGCTGCTGCCCAAGTCCAAAGGACAGGGCTAGCCTGGAGCGCTGCTCGGAGTAGCTGGCAGCCGTGGTCGGATAGTCTCGCGGCAGACCGTAACGTTCCCGGTATTCCTCGAACGTCATGCCGTTTCCGGTGAGATGCCGCTTCAGCGTCTTGTACGGCCTGCCGTCGATGAAGCTGATCAGCGCGTCCGGCGTGATCGACTTCCGAATCTGGGCGGGGCTGGGCTTCTCGACGGCCGGAGCGGCGGCTGCGCCCCCCCGGCCCAGGCCAGCGAGCACAGCGTGAACGCTGGTGAGCAGGTCCGGCAGATCGGAAGGCCGAACAGGATTGTTCGACACGTAGGCTGAGACAAGGTCAGCCGTCAGCTCGGAGTAGTTGGCTGCCCCACGCTCGTTCGGTTCTAAATCTTTGTCCACGGTGCACCTGCTCGAGGGAAGCAGGGCATCTGCGTCGACGCGCCGTGGAAATCAATACGGCGAGAGCGTTTAATTACCTCAATCGCAGGTTCTTCAACTTGCCATCGCCCGCATTTCAGGAGCATCCTCGCGCAGCACGTAGCCGCGGCCCCAGACGGTCTCGATGTAGTTCTTGCCCTGGCTGGCGTTGGCGAGCTTCTTGCGCAGCTTGCAGATGAACACGTCGATGATCTTCAGCTCCGGTTCGTCCATGCCGCCGTAGAGATGGTTGAGGAACATCTCCTTGGTGAGGGTGGTGCCCTTCCGCAGCGAGAGGAGTTCCAGCATCTGGTACTCCTTGCCGGTGAGGTGGACCCGGGCGCCGCCGACCTCGACGGTCTTCTGGTCGAGGTTCACGATCAGGTCGCCGGTGGTGATCACCGACTGAGCGTGGCCCTTCGAGCGGCGCACGATGGCGTGGATGCGCGCCACCAGCTCGTCCTTGTGGAACGGCTTGGTCAGGTAGTCGTCGGCCCCGAAGCCGAGGCCCTTCACCTTGTCCTCGATGCCGGCCATGCCGGACAGGATCAGGATCGGCGTCTTCACCTTGGCCACGCGGAGCGAGCGGAGCACCTCGTAGCCCGACATGTCGGGCAGGTTCAGATCGAGGAGGATGATGTCGTAGTCGTAGAGCTTGCCGAGATCGACACCCTCCTCCCCGAGATCGGTGGTGTAGGTGTTGAAGTTCTCGGACTTGAGCATCAGCCCGATGCTCTGCGCAACGGTGGCGTCGTCTTCGATCAGCAGAACACGCATAATGCTACCTCGATCCGAGACGCCTCATACGTCCTCAACGATACCGAACGGTTAACAGCCGCTCCAGTGCTTCAGCACTTGGTGACAAACCGCACGGCCCACTCCTCGGTGGTGAGCTCGTGCCCCTCAAGGTCGGGCGCGCCGTCTCTGGCGGTGACCTTGCGCCGCGCTCTCCGGCGCTACCGGTTCGTCGAATCCATGTGCCGCATCTAATGCGCCGCTCTCCGTTCGCGCTCGATCCGCTGCTGCTCGATGAACGACGTGATCTCCCGTGCCAGTTCCTGATCGATCGGGTCGGGCGACGCCTCCATGGCGGTGACAGCGGCGCCGATGCTGCCGTGGTCGGCCGCGATCTCCTTCATGCCCGCCAGAAGCTGACGGTCCAGGTGTTCGTGGGACATGCGGGCGCGGGCATTGTAGCGCTGGCTCGCCTCCAGTCTGGCGATGCGCGCCTCAATAGCTTTGATCCTCATCAGAGCACTCCTTCTCGGCGCAGCAGGGCAACCGCCCGTTCGTCGGGCCCGGAACCCAGGATCTCGCCAGCTTCGACCGGCCGCAGGGCCTCAATGAGGCCGGCAAGCTCCCGGTTGTGTGTCGACGGGCTTGCCTTCCCTTATCGCGCAAGTCTCGGACGAGTGTTCGCGCGTGGGCCGACGTCGACGAGGAGCCGCAGGTCCAAGCCTGGGCAGCGCCTCACACCCTTCGGGTCAGTGCCTGGACCAGCTCGGGCTTCAGTCCGCCTCGACCTGCAAAGCCATCGGTGTGTCCAGCGCAAGCGCCGGGGATTGATGCGCGGCCGCGAAGGTGGACTTGCGTTCCTCCGGCCTGCCGCCAGTACCGCGTCCTGCGAACCGAGGCCGATATCGACCTTGCCCCATTCCTCGCCCTTGGCCCCGTCAAGCCGGAGCAGCGCGAGATGTGGCGCCCGCCCGTCTTAGCGGCGCCCGGACGCCGCATTCGGCTTCAGCGCCCGCTCGATGGCCTCCATGGCACTCTCGTGCGCCTTGGCCTCGCTGCGGTGCGGACGGTCGGACCGCTCGCTCAGCTTACCGCTCCGGCGGATCGCCCACTGGAAGTGGCCCTCCGGCTTGGTGAGAGGCGAGACCTCGATGGAGTAGGGGTGGGGAACAGTATCGACCATACCGGCCTTATGACAGGCTGCTCGCGATCACGCCATGGCAAAGGTGACTTCAACCCGTCGACAGCAGGCGCATGAGCGTGGCCTCTGCCCGAAGAGCCAGCGGAGATGTCCGCAGCTGAGCGAACGTCCCCAAGCTGACGTCCTCAAGCTGACGTCCTTAGACTCGCGTAAATGGATTGCCGGACTTGTAGTTCTTACCCTTCGGCTCGGCCTTGCGCGGGTCCGGCTTGTCGGCGAGCAGGCGTTTCACGCGCTCGTTAAAGTCCTCGGGTGTGACAGCCTGTGCTTTGCCGGTCGTGAATTCGCGTGCCATTTCGGCCTCCGCTTCGTGGCCCAGGGCACGGGATTGCGCGGAGGGATGAAGCTCTTATGCACCATCTCAGAACGCCGTCCTAACACATTCGCGGCCGAGGTGGCCGGCCCGTGCCTCGCCGGGAGACGGGTTCCACGTGGTCCGCATCTGCTCGGCGGTCGACAGACAGGCCGCGCTGCTGATTGGGTCAGGCGCTCAGCCGGCCGGGATGCGTCACTCTGCTGGTCTGGCGCTGCTGTACCGACAAGCATATCAGCTCGGCATGGCCAAGCGCGTGAAGTCCCTGCCCCAAGAGCGGGGCACCATCCTGTTCGATGTCGTCTTTGAGGACGGCAGCCGCGCTTCGAACCGGCGTGTGCCGATGGAGATGCTGGGTGGCTTGGATGGCGACCAGCCGGCCCGCGAGCTCATCGAGCAGCAGGAGGCGGAGATCGCGCAGAAGGCAGGTCGGCCGCCACGGGCGATCCGGAGCCTCACCCGGGCCGCCAAGCCCGAGCCGAAGCCTGCGCGCGACTAGGGCGTCACTGCAAACGCGGGGCAGGCACGCGAAACCAGCGAGTTCACCGCCTTCGGCGCTCGGCAGACCGAGCGAAGCGACTGCCAAATGCGCTTGAAGAAAGCAAAAAGCTGACGCGCTCGCACGAACGAGACAGTTTGCAGAGTCGCCCTGGTCCGTTCCTGAATCCGCCCCGGTGCAATGGGAGGCGCGTGATATCGAACTCGTCACGGCAGGCGGGTTCATTCGCGGGCTTCCGCCCGCCTCTGGTCCGGACCGGAAGCGGGCGCAGGGACAAGCCTGAAACATCTCAGGCTTTGGCGCCGAGAACCAACCGAAGCGAGCGAGCCAGTTCGTCGCGCCGGTAAGGCTTGTTCAGCACCGGCAACTCGCCGTGCCCGATCACCTGTCCTTCGTCGAGGTTGGCCACGTAGCCCGAGGTGAGTAGCACCTTGATGCCGGGACGTATCCCCTGCGCTTCGACCGCCAATTGTGATCCGTTCATCCCGCCCGGCATGACGACGTCGGAGAACAGGATGTCGATGCGTTCCACGCCCCGGAGATGCTCCAACGCTTCGGCGGCGTTGTGGGCCACGATGACCCGGTAGCGCAGCTCCTCGAGGCTCTCGACCGCCATCCCGAGCACCTGCTCATCATCCTCGACCAGCAGCACCGTCTCGCCCTCGCCGGCCCGGCGAAGCGGGATGGCACCCAGCACTTCCGGTCCGGTCTGCGCGTCGGCTGGGTCGGTCGAGCGCGGAAAGTACAGGTTGAACGTAGTCCCCGCGCCAACCTTGGACTCGACGTCCACGAAGCCTTTGGCGCTGCGGGTGAAGCCGTAGACCTGGCTGAGCCCGAGCCCCGTTCCCTTGCCGACCTCCTTGGTCGTGAAGAACGGCTCGAACACGCGCTGGAGCGTGTCGGGCGGGATGCCGCTGCCGGTGTCGCTGACCGACACGACCACGTAGGATCCCGGTGACACGCCCTTGTCGGCGACGGCGGCCGTGCCGAGGCGGACGTTGCGGCTCACGACCGCGATCCGGGCGTGCCCGTCCCGGTTCTCCATCGCGTCGCGGGCGTTCACGATCAGGTTCAGCACCGCCGCCTCGAACTGCACCGGATCGATGCGGATCGGGTCAAGCGCCGGGTCGAGATCGAAGATGAGCTCGACGGCCCCTGTTGCCGCCCGCTCGGCCAGCGGTCTGAAGTCCAGGAGCAGGCGGTTCGGGTTCAGGGTCTGCGGCCGCAGCATCTGCCGGCGCGAGAACGCCAGGAGTTGCTGGGTGAGCTGCTCGCCGCGCCGCGCCGCGCCCATCGCCGCCTCGGCCAATCGCTTGACCCGGTCGACCTGCTCGGGCCGGCGCAGCATCATGTCGAGGCCACCGACGATGACGGTGAGGAGGTTGTTGAAGTCATGGGCGACGCCCCCGGTCAGCTGCCCGATGGCCTCCATCTTCTGGGCCTGCCGCAGCGCGTCCTCAGTCATGCGCTGATCGGTCCGGTCCACCAGGATCCCGGCGATGCGGGACGGCGCACCGGTCGCGTCGTGTCTCACCTGCCCTTTCGCCGCGACCCAGCGCACGGCGCCGTCTCGCCGCGTGATCCGGCATTCCAGGTTGATCCCACCGGTCTCCGGGACCGCCGAGAACGCCGCGTCGACCGCCGGCCGGTCCTCCTTGACGACGTGAGCGAGAAGGGTCTCGCGGGTCCACGATGGGACCGGCTCGGCGTAGCCGAAGATGGCATCGAAGCGAGGGGAGTGGCGGGAGGTTCCGTTCGCGAGATCGAGGTCCCACGAGCCCATGCCGGCCGCCTCAAGGGCGAAGGCCCGGGTCTCGCGAGCGGCCTCGACCTCTTGGGTCCGCTCCGTGACCCGCCGTTCGAGGCCCTCGTTGAGCAGGCGCAGGCGCTCCTGCGTGCGTTCGCGCTCGGCCAGGAGGGTCCGTGCCTGGTACTGGCGCCGGCGCGTCCGCAGCGCCGACGCGGCGGCGCTGGCCAATGTCTCGGCGTTGATCGGGCGCTCCAGCAGGATGACGTTGCCGAGTCGCGCGAGCATGCCGGCGGCTCGCTCCGGCCGGCGGCCGACCTGCCGGGTCGCCAGGACGATGAACGGGAAGTCGGACCAGGCGGGCTGCTCGTCGAGCCAGGCGAACAGCGACCGCGTATCTGCGTCGGCGAGCGCCTCCTCGGTTACCAGCGCGGCACCGGCTCCCGCCTGCAGGCACGTCACCCAATCGGAAAGGTCTGCCGACACCGTCGTCGGGGTGCCGGCGCGGTTGAGCACCTGCTCGATCACCTCCGCGTCGCGCCCCCGCGGCGCCAGGATCAGAACGCGCCTTTCGTGATCCGACAGGCGGTCCATCAGACCGCATCCACCGGCCGGGTGCTGCCAGGCAGCATCGCGACCTCGCCCCGGTAGGACGGGAGGCCCGTGAGCACAGCCTCGAAGTCGCTCAGGGCCGCGCCGACCCGAAGCCCCTCGGCCGTGAGCTTCAACTCGCGGATCGTGCGCTCATGCGCGTTGACCCGGCTCTTCACCATGGACACGGCCGTGCGGACCTCGCCCTTGGCCTCGAAGTAGCGGAACAGCAGGATGCCGTCGCTGAGATAGCTGAGGTCGATGTCGGTCTGCACGTTCCCGATGACCCCGTGCTGGCCCAGGACCAGCAGCGTCGTGACGCCTTGCTGGTTCAGGTAGTTCAGGAGTTCGTGCATCTGCAGGATCAGGAACTGCTCGCCCGGCATCGCGTGCAGGTAGGCGTTCAGGCTGTCGATGGCGACGAAGGTCGAGCGGCGTTCCTCCACCGCGTGCCGGACGAGGGTGGAGAACTCGCCCGGAGCGAGTTCCGCCGGATCGATCTGGGTGATGGTCAGCCGGCCCGCCTCGATGTGGGGAGCCAGGTCCATGCCGAGCATGGCGGAGCGGGCGAGCACGGTCGCAAGCCCCTCGTCGAACAGGAAGTAGGTCGCCGCCTCTCCTCGCTCCAAGGCGGCGAGCATGCATCGGACGGCCGTCGTGGTCTTTCCGGCCCCCGAGGGACCGAGCAGCAGGGTGTTGGTGCCGGGCACCAGGCCGCCGCCAAGCAGCAGGTCGAGCTCGGCGGAGCCGGTCGAGGTGGCGGTCGAATCGAACCTCGCGTGGTGCTCCGCCGCGATCAGGCGGGGGAAGACCCGCAGACCACCCGTGTCGAGCACGAAATCGTGGTAGCCGCCGCGGAACTTGATGCCACGCATCTTGATGATCCGCAGCCGGCGTCGTTCAGAGCCGAACTCGCGCGGCGACTGCTCCAAAGAGATCACCCCGTGGGCGATGCTGTGGAGCTGTACGTCGCCGGCCTCCGAGGTCCGGTCGTCCAGCATCAGCACGGTGCAGGCCCGTTTGGCAAAGAACTGCTTGAGGGCCAGGATCTGCCGTCGGTAGCGCAGCGGGTTCTGGGCCAGCAGGCGCAACTCGGACAGGCTGTCGAACACCAACCGGGCTGGCTTCAAGTCGTCGACGCGAGCGATGACGTCCTTGACGGTCTCGCCGAGCTCGATCTCGGACGGGTGCAGGATCGACTGCTCGCTGTCGGGATCCAGGCCGAGCTCGTTGACGAGTTCGTAGATCTCGATGCCGTCGAGCGACCAGCCGTGCGAGGCAGCCGCGCTCCGCAACTCGTCCTCCGTTTCGGAGAGGGTGACATAGAGGCCGCGTTCGCCGCGCGCGGCGCCGTCGAGCAGGTACTGGAGCGAGAGCGTGGTCTTGCCCGTGCCGGGCGTACCCTCCAGCAGGTAGAGCCTGTCCGGGGTGAGGCCGCCGCACAGGACCTCGTCGAGGCCTGGTACGCCGGTCGAGATGCGCCCAGGGACGCGCGGGGTGTCGGGGCCGTGTTCTGCCATCGTGTTGGTACGCCGAGCCTTTCCGAAGCATCAGTTCAACGCTCGGCCACGGGGAATGCTCCTGCTTGCTCGGCGGCCCATGCGCGGCCTTTGCGCCTCCCGGGCCGCTCGACCGGATCAGGTCATCGCTTCGCTTCCGAAATTTCGTCCTCCTCGAGCCGGACGTGGGGCGCCGGAGACGCGGCGCGCGGTCTTCGCCTCCGGAACGCCGTCCTTCGGTTCGTGCGCCGGCCTTCAGGTGGCCACCGTCGCGGCAGGAGGCACCGTGCGCCCCAATCTTCGCGGCTACGAGGCCGCGTTCGCTCGGCGC